>OFCW01000012.1_pt1 | contig 88766 bp, 75 predicted proteins | sample 1520951 | NCBI WGS metagenome assembly OFCW01 (sample SAMEA4349680, study PRJEB24078) | microbial mat metagenome | biome: Terrestrial Biome; feature: Habitat; material: Microbial Mat | place: India | collected 2012-06-12 | depth 10 m | reverse complement strand
ATCTCCGCATGCCTGCATGGTTTCCCGCGTGACCAGCACGCGCGCCACGCCCTTGGTCAGGCCTTCGACCCGGCTGGCCAGATTGACGGTGTCGCCGATCGCCGTGTAGTCGAGCTTGCGCTGCGCGCCGATGAAGCCGACCACGGCCGCTCCGGTATGCACGCCGATGCCGACGTCGAAATCGTCCAGCGCGGAGCCTTCCGCCGCCAGCTCGCGCCGGAAGGCCAGCAGGCTCTCCTGCATCTCCAGCGCCGCCGCCACCGCATGCCGCGCATGCGCTGCGTCCTCCAGCGGCGCGCCCCAGATCGCCATGATGCAGTCGCCGATGAACTTGTCGAGCGTGCCGCCGTGGCGGAACACCACCTCCACCTGCCTTTCGAAGTAGCGGTTGAGCAGGGCCACCACCTCGTGCGGCGGGCGGCTCTCGGACAGGGTGGTGAAGCCGCGGATGTCGGAAAACAGCACCGTCACCTCGCGCGTGCGCCCCGACAGGCTGTCGACCGTCTCGCCCTGCTCCACGATCTGGCGCACTACGTCCGGGTTGAGGAAGCGCCGGAACAGCGCCACCGCCTGGTCGCGCGTGCGCCGCTCGCGCAGGTAGCCGGCGATGGCCGCGCACAGGAACCAGGCCCAGGCGAAGATCAGCGGCGTGGCGACCGGCAGCCACAGGTTGCGGGTCATGCCGGCATCGGCCAGCCCCAGCGCGGACGCCGTCAGCAGCGCCAGCGCAAGGCTGATCGCGAGCGGATTGATGCGGCGCGCGAAGGCCAGCCCCAGCGCGGCGATCAGGACGCCGCCGAAGGCCAGCGGCCACAGGCCGGACGCGATGCGGACGTGGCCGTCGTTCTTCAGGTTGTCGATCGCGACGGCGAGCACGTCGACGCCCGGATAGCCGGGCGCGAGCGGGGTCACGTGATGGTCGAACAGGCTGGCGGCGGAGGCGCCGATCACGACGATCCTGTCGCGGAACAGCGCATCGAGGGTGCGCAAGTCCTCCGCCTTGAGCGATGCGCGCCGTTCGGTCAGGATGCGATACAGCTCGCCGTAGGGATAACGCTTGTGGCCGGCCTGCGGCCAGCGCAGCAGGAATTGGCCGGATGCCGGCAGCGCCGCGCCAGCCGCTGCCGCCACCCGCGCCGCCAGGGATGGCAGATGCCAGCCTTGCACGTCGGTGTAAAGACTGTAGCGCCGCAGCACGCCGTCCCTGTCGGCGACGCTGTTGGTCAGCCCGAGCCGCCAGCCGCCCGGTTGCAGCGCATGCGGCAGCAGCAGAACGGCGCTCGCCTCCCCGGCGCCGCGCCGCGGCGCGGCGAAGGCATCGCCTAGGCCGGACAGCTTCTGCGCCGCGCTGCCGGGCGCGGACGGCAGCAGCACCGCCGACAGGTACACCTGCGGCATGGCGGCCACCGCCTGCGAAAGCCGCGCATCGCTGTTGGGACGCTTCATGTCGCGTTCCGAAAACGCGATATCGAAGACCACGGCGCGCGGATGGAAGCCGGCCAGCGCCTCCAGCAGGTCGGCATGGATTTCGCGCGGCCAGGACCACAGGCCGGCGATGTCCTGCATCGCGCCGATGCTGGCGTCGTCGATGTCGACGATCACGATGTCGGGATCGGCCAGGTAGTGCGGCGCATGGCGCCGCAGGTAGAGATCGGCCAGACGGGCCTCGGTGGTCTCGAATGCGCGCAGCAGGAACAGTTCCACCGCCAGCGCGGCAACGAATGCCAGGGCAACGGCGGCGTGCCAGCGCATCGTCGGACCAGGCAGCGCGCGCAACAGGAATTGCCGCATCGGGCGGCACCTCCCGGACCGCTCCCATTAAATATTGACCGACGTCAATATTAGCGGGAAGTCAGGGACAGCCGCAATATGGCGCCCGTGCTGGCACCCGTGCGCGGCGCGCTCACGTGTAGGTGCGCTCGCGCAGCCACTTGGTGGCAATCACCTTGCTCCCCGCGATCACCGGGTCGCCGGCATGCAGGGTTTGCTGGTCGGGCAAGCCATAGGGATCGGTATTGGCGAAGAATACGGCGCAGCCCTTTTTCGGCTGCACCTGCAGCCCGATGTTCGGAAACGACGTGGCGCCGCCCCGCTCCACCTCGCTCAAATATAGGATGATCGTCGCCACCCGCTGGCCGCCGCGTTCCATGTGCTTGCGCGGCCCCGGCAGGTCGGGATTGAACCAGTCGTAATGCGGCCGGTACTCGTTGCCCGGCTCGTAGCGCAGCACCTGCAGGCCTTCGCCGCGTTCCGCCGGCCAGTTGACGAGCGCGGCCAGCCGCGCCTCGATGCGTTCGACCAGCTCGCACTCCGCGCGCTGCAGCATGGCGCCGCGGCTGGTGCGGTAGGCATGGATCTCGTTCCTGCCCTCGGCGTCGCTCACCACCGGCGAGCGCAGCATACGCTGGCTGCCGTAGGCGATCAGGGCATCGCATTCCTCGTCGCTGAGCACATTGCCGAGCAAGACGATGCGCGGCGCCTTGAGCGCGAGCAGGATTTGCACCGTGCGGTCGGGCGTGCGGATGGTATTGGCGGAGATGTCGATGTCCGGCATGGCTTGCAAACCGGGCAAGTCCGGGAAGCGCGCGCGGCGCGCCTCCTCGATGGCCGCCTGCGCCAGATGCCGGTCGAACCTGCCGTCCCGGATCATCACCTCGGCCATGCTGCGCGGCGTGCAGGCGCGCGCCAGGTTCTGGTCGATCCAGAGTTGCCATTCCTGCGGCAGGGAAGCGAGTGCGGACAGCATTGTCATCGGAAGCCTTTCATAAGTCTGCGGCACACTGTGATTGCGATGCCGAGTGAAAGTTCCGTATGGAAACGATGAGGCTGCTACATGAGGCTGCTACGGTACCGGCGGCGCGTCCCTCAGTTTTTCCCAAGGCGAGGTGAGGCGCCACTCGGCGATCCAGTCGGCCGGCAGCACCAGGCTGAGCGCGCCCACGTCGGCGACCAGCGGGCCGAGCGCGGCCGGCACCAGTTTCACCCCTTGCGTGAGCGCCGGCAGGTGGCTGGCGATCTCCTGCTCGACGGCCGGCGCGAGCCAGTCGCCGTGATGCTGCCACACGGTGCCGCCGATGACGAATACCCGCGTATCGAGCGTGGCGACGATGTTGTACAGCGCGCGCCCGAACCACTGCGCCGCTTCCAGCACGGCCGCCCGCGCCGCCGGGTCGCCGTCGCGCGCCGCGGAAAACAGGCGGGAGGCGCTGGTATGCAGCCGCGTGCCGATGTTGCGCCCGGAGGTGAGCGACTCGACGTCGCCCCGGTTGCCGCAGCCGCACAGCGCATCGCGCTCGCTGATCAGCATGTGCCCGGCGTGGCCGGCATTGCCGTTCTTGCCGTTCAGGATATGGCCGTCGACGCACAGGCCGAAGCCGATGCCGGTGCTCCAGGTGACATAGGCGCAGTCGGGCTCGTCGATCACCGCGCCGAAGGTGCGCTCCGCGATCAGCGCGCCGACGCAGTCGTTTTCCAGCCGCACATGATCGAAATGCTCGCGCAGCACCTGCTCCAGCGGGATCACGGTCCAGTCGTTCGGCAGGTCCGAGCCCTGCGTGAGGCCGCCGCAGATGTTGGGCGTGCTCAGTCCGGTCAGGCCGCCGTTGCGCACGAAGGGGCCGCACGAGCTGACGCCGACTTCGCGCACCGCCGACAGCGCGACGCCGGCCGTCTTGCACGCCTGCTCCAGCAGCGCCACCGCCTGTTCCGGCAAGGCCCGCTCGCTCCCGGTCTTGACCGTGGGTTGCATCACCCTCGCGACCGGTCCGTTGTTGCTGGCGACCATGGCGGCGATCTTGGTGCCGCCGATATCGATGGCGCCGATGTAGCGGGTTTCCATGATAGCCCCCTTCTCTCTCAGTATGCTTTATCCCACGGAATGCTGAGCTGCGCGGCGCAGCGGTACGGAGTCGTTTGGCGGTGACGGCTAACTCAGGATACTTCAAATCCCCGCGGGCGGCGACCATCCGCCGGCGGCACGCGCCCGGGAGCAGCGGCGCCGCGCATGCGCCGCACCAGTTCATCCAGCAGCGACGCAATATCCTGCGCACGCGGCAGGAAGAATTCCGCCGCGCTGCGCGGCCCGGGCTCGATACGGATGGACAACACCTGCGCGCGCGGCAGGCGGAACACGTCTTCGTCGGTCACGTCGTCACCGGCATATAACGCGCGCCGCGCACCGCTTGCCGCCATCAACTGGCGCAGCGCGCTGCCCTTGTCCGCCGCATCGCGCGGCACCAGGTTGAACACCAGCTTGCCCGCCACCACGCGCGGCGCCGGCCGCAGCTGTCCGAACAGCGCGGCGATGCGCGGCGCGGCGGCATCGCCGCCGCGCGCCTGGCGATAATGCAGCGACAGCGAATAGCGCTTGTCTTCGAGCACGATGCCGGGATCGCCCAATGCCCGCAAGGCCGGCGTCAATTGTTCCCGCCAGCCGGCGCACACTGCCTGATGATGCGCCGCATGCGCTTCCCAGCCCGGCACGCCTTCCAATCCATGATTGCCGACGATAAAGTCGGGCTCGAAGCCGAGGCGGACGCGCACATCGGCGACAGACCGGCCGGTGATGACGGCGACAGGCGCATGCTCCGCCAATTGCGCCAGCCGCCTGCGTATGTCCGGCGGCAGGCGGGCCTGCTCGGGGCGCGGCACGATCGGGGCCAGCGTGCCGTCGAAGTCGAAAGCGCACAACAGCCCGGGCAAGACAAATTCGTCGAGGCGCGCGCGCCCCGCTTCCGAAAATAAATCTTTCATCCTCAGACCACGCGGCGCAGGGCCTTGCGGCTGTGCGAACGGATCTTGCTCCGGATCCGCTCGCGCTGGCGCAGGCGGGCGGCGTCCAGCAGCATGCGGCCGGCCCAGCGGTAGATATTGAAATCCTTGACCAGCGAACGCATGCTGCGCATCCGTTCGCGCTGCTCGATATCCGGCATGGTGAGCGCGCGATACAGCGCATCGGCACCCTGCTCGATATGATAGGGATTGACGATCAGCGCCTCGTGCAGTTCCCGCGCGGCGCCGGTGAATTGCGACAGCACAAGCACGCCGCGCTCGTCGTCGCGCGCCGCGATGAATTCCTTGGCGACCAGGTTCATGCCGTCGTGCAGGCTGGTCACCAGGCAAACGTCGGCCGCGCGGTAATAGCGGTTGACCGACTCGGCGTCGTGATGTTCGGCCTTCAGGATGATGGGCTGGTAGCCGCCGCTGGAAAAGCGGTTGTTGATGCGCTGTACCATGCTGCGCACGCGCGCCTCGAAATTCTGGTATTCGTCGAGCGAGGAACGGCTGGGCGCCGCGATCTGGATCATGGTGAAGCGGCCGATCAGGTTCGGATGCAGTTCCAGCATGCGTTCCACCGCCTGGAAGCGTTCGATGATGCCCTTGGTGTAGTCGAGCCGGTCGACGCCGATCGCCAGCAGATGATCCGGCGCCATGCCATGCTCCTCCCGGATCGCGGCGCGGCACTCGGCCACGCCCGGCCTGGCGGCGTCGTCTTCCGGCCAGGCGATCGAGATCGGATAGTGCTCGACCTTGGTCAGCTTGCCGCCGTAGGAAATGGTCGATGCTTCGTGCTCGATGCGCGTTTCCAGATAGCGGTCGACGGTTTCGATGAAATTCTTGCAGTGGAACTGGGTATGGAAGCCGAGGATGGTGCTGCCGAGCAAACCTTCCAGGATTTCCTCGCGCCATGGGCAGATGCCGAAGGATTCCGGATTCGGCCACGGGATATGCCAGAAGGTGATGATGGTCGCCTTCGGCAGCACGTTGCGCACCATGCGCGGCAGCAGCGCGAAATGGTAATCCTGCACCAGCACCACCGGGTCGTCGGTGCGCGCCTCCTTGATGACCGCGTCGGCAAAGCGCCGGTTGACCGCGACATACTGTTCCCAGTCCGAGGAGCGGAACACCGGACGCACATGCGCGATATGGCACAGCGGCCACAGGCCCTCGTTGGCGAAGCCGTAGTAGTAGCCCTGCTCTTCCTCCTTGCTCAGCCACACCCGGCGCAGCGTATAGGATGGATGGCCCGGCGGCACCGGCACGCGGTCGAAGCGGTCCACCGCGTCGCGGTCGGCCGACCCGCTGCCGTGCGCGATCCAGGTGCCGGAACAGGCGCGCATCACCGGTTCCACCGCCGTCACCAGGCCGCTGGCGGGACGCTGCACCTCGATGCCCTTGCGCGTGCGCACATGCAGATAAGGCTCGCGGTTGGACACCACCAGCACTTCGTCGCCGGCCAATTCCTCGTGCAGCAGCGTGCGCAGCTTTTCCGGCGTCCACAAGTGGTTGGCGTCTTCGCGCGTCCTGCGCTCCAGCTGGTATTCGTGCAGCAAGGCGCGCAGATCGCCTTCCAGCGGCAGGATTTCCGGCGGCGTCGACTGCTGCTGCGGGCGCGGGCCGATTTCCCCGCGCAGGATGCCTTTCATCGACGCAATCCAGTTGCGCCACGACAGGTGGGCGATGAACACCGTGACCAGCGAAATCAGCAGCGTGAGCACCGCGAACAGCGTGATCACGTAGCGCTTGGTGTCGGCGCTGCGCCGCTCGATGAAGCTCATGTCATGCGCCAGCACCAGGTTGCCGAGGAAGCGGCCTTCGCTTTCCAGCGGGCTGACCGACACATGCAAGGCGCCCTCCGGCAGGCGCACCAGCGATTGGCGCTTGCCGTCGGATTCCTTTTCCAGACGGCAGCCCAACGATTTCGGATACGTGGCCGTCTTGTACAACGGCGCCTCGTCGGGGCCGCAAAAGGCGATCGCATACAGCCGCTCATCGCGCATGGCGCGGTCGAACAGCTGCGTGATCTTTTTCTCGGCCCGGGCCGGCACATATTCCTGCAGCGGATCCTGTAAGGCATTGGCCAGCGATTGCGATCGGGTATCCAGATCCCGGATGAACCAGCGCAAGGTCAGGTCATCGACCAGCGGCACGACCACATAGGCGGACAGGCCGAGGACCATGGCGAGCGGTAAGACAAAGCGCAGGGAAAGACGAAGAAGCCGTGAATGCATGATGGTTTTCCGATTGTTCGAGCGTTGTTGCCGTGCACACTGGAAACAGCGGCAGGAGGAAACGCATCGCCGCACCTGCAGGCATAGGCATGCGCCTTACCTGCTTTCAAAAACTGTCGATTGAAGGAAAACGTACCCGGAGTGAATCGAGCCATCGCAGTCCGTCGCCGGATTGTCGTTCTGGATATTTGAAAAAGATCATCAATTTCCCCATTAGTTCCTTGTGCATGGGGAGAATTGCCATGTAGCAGTGGAGGTGCGAGAAAGTACGCAAAAGCTGAAACAGGATCAGCAAAAAAGAAAAAGGCGGCGCCCTTACAGGTGCGCCGCCCGGAACCACTCAGGCCAGATTGCCGCTTGCGGCGGCATTACTTCATGTCAGATTCCATATCTCTCACGTAACAGACGGCGCACCAGCGCCTCGGTTTCATGCCCCATGTCCATGCCGGCCTGGTGTTCGAACACCACGGTATGGCGTGAGTCGGCATGTGCCGTTCCCTTATCGTCCGTGACGGATATGACCGCCATTAGCTTTCCCGTTTCCAATTCCTCGACGTGCGCCTCGGCGCGCCACGGACCGACGGTATAACTCAGGGTCTGCATCAAATTTCTCCATAGATATTCAATCGGGATCTCTCCTTTACAAGCAAATTCCGGCCCGGCTTAGTGGCCGGATGGCACATGAAAACATTGCCGACTATGCACCGCTGCCTCACACTCGCATGCTTGCATGCGAAGCTTCCTGCCTATCGAAAGACAATGATTCTGGTAAATATTTCACATCATGCGAACGTGGCCGATGATTGACCTCAATCCAAGCGCTGAATTTCATCGCGTGCTTCGAACGTCGGTCAAGTTACCGGCAACAAGCGCTGCTCCTTGAGCAATATCGTCAACTCTTCAAACGGCAGCGGACGGCTGAACAGATAGCCCTGCATCTCATCGCAACCATTTTCTTTCAAGAAGCTCAATTGCTCCTTGCTGGAAACACCTTCTGCGATCACGCTTAGTCCGAGGCTGTGCCCAAGCGAAATGACGGCACGCGCGATGATCGCATCGTTGGGATCGGCGCCGATATTGCGCACGAAGGATTGATCGATCTTGAGCCGCTCCACCGGGAAGCGCTGCAGGTAGCTGAGGCTGGAATAGCCGGTGCCGAAATCGTCTATCGCCAGCCCGACGCCCATTTCCCGCAACTCGTGCAGCAGTGCGATCACCTCCTCCGGGTTGCTCATCACCGCGCTTTCGGTCAACTCCAGTTCCAGGGCGGAAGCATTCAGCCCCGCTTTCATCAGCGCCGCGCGCACTACCCCGGACAGCGACTCGCGGTCGAACTGGCGCGCCGAAATATTGACCGCGATCCGCAATGGCGGCAAGCCGATGTTCTGCAGCGCCTTGCCGTGCGCGCAGGCGCTCGTCAGCACCCATTCCCCGATCGGCACGATCAGCCCGGTTTCCTCGGCCAGCGGGATGAAGGTGGAAGGCCCGACCGTCGCGCCGCCCGGGCAAAGCCAGCGCAGCAGCGCCTCGGCGCCCACCACGCGGCCGCTGGCGAGATCGACTTTCGGCTGGTAGTACAGCGCGAGCTCGTCCCGCGCCAGCGCCTGGCGCAGCCTCGCCTCAAGCGAGAGGCGCTCGGTTACGCGCCGGTTCATCGCCGGCATGTAGAACTGGAAGTTGTTGCGCCCTTTTTCCTTGGCGCGATACATTGCCGCATCCGCATTCATCAGCAGCGTGTCGGCGTCCAGTCCGTCCTTCGGGTAGAAGGCCACCCCGATGCTGCAGCTGACGTAGAGCTTGTGCTTCCCGACGTTGAACGGCCGGTCTATCGTTTTCAGGATGCGGTTCATCAGCGCAGCCACGCTTTTTTCGTCCTTCTGCCCGACCAGCACGAAGGCGAATTCGTCGCCGCCGTAGCGCGCGATGGTGTCCTGGCCGCGCAGGCAGCGCGCCAGCCGCTCCGCCACGCGCTTGAGCAGCTCGTCGCCGACGTTGTGCCCCAGGCTGTCGTTGATGAACTTGAAGTTGTCCAGGTCGATGAAGCCGACCGTGACGAAGGAGCGCTCCTGCCGGGCCATCGCAATGGCCTGGCGTACCCGCTCCTTGAGCACGTTGCGATTGACCAGCTCGGTGAGCGAATCGAAGGTGGCCAGGCGTTCGAGTTGCGCCTGATAATGCTTGAGGTCGGAAATATCGTTGAGCACGCCGACAAAGTGCGTCACTTCGCCGTCCGGTCCGCGCACCGGCGCGATGCGCACATCGTTCCAGAACATCCGGCCGTCCTTGCGGTAATTGCGCAGCAGGACGCTGGCCTCCTCCTTGCTCCTGATCGCGGTGCGGATCGCTTCCACGCCCGGCTGTTCGGTATCCTCGCCCTGCAGGAAGCGGCAGTTGCGGCCGACCGCCTCCGCCACGCCGTAGCCGGTGATGGCCTCGAAGGCGGGATTCACGTATTCGATATTTCCCTCCAGGTCGGTAATGATGATGGCATTGACGCTGGCCTGGATCGCGCGGTTCTTCAAGCGCAGGTTTTCTTCCGCGCGCCGGCGTTCCGTGATGTCGATGCCCATGCCGGCAATGCAGGTGCGGCCATCCAGTTCGATACGGCCGGCGGTGAAGTAGTACGGAATGCGCGCGCCGCTCGCGGTTTGCAGTTCCGCCTCGGCGGTGGCGCTGCCGGTGGCCAGCGCCGCGCGCACCATCGCCTGCATCGCCCGCTTTTCCTGCGCCGTGGCGAAGAAATCGAGCGCGTGGGCGCGCGCCATCTGCTCGCGCGAAGAGCCGGTGACAACCTCGAAGTTCCTGTTCCAGCGCTCGAACCTGCCGTCCAGGTCGAACAGGTAGAAAATGCCTGGCAAACTGTCGATGATCGCCTGCGACAGGGAGGCTTCGCGGCTGCGCTGCTCGATTTCCCTGCGCAGCGATGCGTTGAGCCGGTTCAGCTCGGCGGTGCGCTCGGCCACCCGCTCTTCCAGCTGGCGGTTGGACTGCTGCAGCTGGGCCTGGGTCGCGTCCCGCTGCGCGACGGCGCGCTCCAGTTCGGCCAGGCTCTTGCGCAGCTCCAGCTGGTCGGCCACCTGCTGCGCCAGGATGCGCAGCGCCTGCCGCTGTTGCGGCGTCAGCTCGCGCGGGACGCGATCCATCACGCTCATCGTGCCGAGCGCGTAGCCGTCGCGCGAGATCAGCGGCGCGCCCGCGTAAAAAACGATGCGCGGGCCGCTTGCGACGAAGGGATTGTGCGCGAAACGCTCGTCGCGCCTGGCGTCCGGCACGATGAACAGCTCTCTTTTCTGGATTGTGACGTTGCAGAACCCCAGCTCGCGCGGCAGCTCGGCCAGCTCCAATCCGACCTTGGCCTTCAGCCACTGGCGGTTTTCGTCGATCAGCGACACCACCGCAATCGGCGTGTTGCAGATGTCGGCCGCGAGCGCCACGATATCGTCGAAGCTGGCTTCCGGCGCGGTATCCAGTACCTGGTACCGGTCCAAGGCCTGCAGGCGCATGCGCTCGTCCACGATGCCGGCCTGGACCATGATTCAGCTCCACTGGCGGCCGGCAATCGCCGTGTTCCGGAGGTATCCAGTTCGCACGCAATATTCTCCCGCCGCATTATCCTGTTCTATCTGATAAGACGCCGCGGCACGCCAAACGTTCGCCCGTTCGCCCGTTCGCCGCCGCATCACTGCCATACAAAGGCACGGCCGGAGCCTAAGGGAGAAATTGTTGTTTCTTTAGACAAAGTGCGATTGCGTTGCGTTAAGCGGTGTACTATGAGAAAACAACGCGCCGCTTGCGCCGGCGCTAGAATGCACGCCTATTTCTCATTTCTGCAGACTTATGACCCATCACGTCGTCGACGCATTGATCTCCCCGGAAGGCCGCCTCGATATCCTGTCCAAGGCGGAAGTGGCAAAACTCCTCGACACCAGCCAGGGCGGCCTGTACAACATCTTCCGCAATTGTTCGTTGGCAGTCTTGAATTGCGGCAATGCACTGGATGACGGCAAGGAATTGCTGGAGCGCTACAAGTCCTTCCAGATCAGCATCATCCAGCGTGAACGCGGCATCAAGCTCGACATCAAGGGCGCGCCGGCGCGTGCCTTCGTGGACGGCGAAATGATCAAGGGCATCCACGAGCATCTGTTTGCGGTGCTGCGCGATGTCATCTACGTCAACGATGAAATCAACGACAACCCGAAATTCGATCTTTCCACTTCGGAAGGCATCACCGACTCGGTCTTCCATATCCTGCGCAATGCCAACGTGCTGCGCCCGATGACCAATCCCAACCTCGTGGTGTGCTGGGGCGGCCACTCGATTTCGCGCGAGGAATACGATTATTCGAAGGAAGTCGGCTACCAGCTCGGCTTGCGCGCGCTGGACATCTGCACCGGCTGCGGCCCGGGCGCCATGAAGGGGCCGATGAAAGGCGCCGCGATCGCGCATTCCAAGCAGCGCATCCGCAACGGCCGCTACCTCGGCATCTCCGAGCCGGGCATCATCGCCGCCGAATCGCCCAATCCCATCGTCAACGACCTGGTGATCATGCCCGACATCGAAAAGCGGCTGGAAGCCTTCGTGCGCACCGGCCACGGCATCGTGGTGTTTCCGGGCGGCGCGGGGACGGCGGAAGAGATTCTCTACATCCTCGGCATCCTGCTGCACCCCGACAATGCCGGGATGCCCTTCCCCTTGATTTTTACCGGACCGGAAGACTCGCACGAGTATTTCCGCCAGATCGACCATTTCATCGGCGAAACCCTGGGCAGCGTCGCCCAGCGCCGCTACAAGATCATCGTCAACGATCCGGAGCGCGTCGCGCAGGAAATGCAGGCGGGGATCAAGGAAGTGCGCCAGTTCCGCAAGGAGAGAGGCGATGCCTATTACTTCAACTGGCTGCTGAAGATCGCGCACGACTTCCAGCGGCCGTTCCAGCCGACCCACGAGAACATGCGCAACCTGCACCTGCACAGGAACCAGGAAAAGCATCTGCTGGCGGCCAACCTGCGCCGCGCGTTTTCCGGCATCGTGGCCGGCAATGTGAAGGATCAGGGCATACGCGCCATCGAGCAGCATGGCCGCTTCGAGATCCATGGCGACGCCGCCATCATGGAACCGATGGATGCGCTGCTGGCTTCGTTCGTGGCCCAGCATCGGATGAAGCTGCCGGGGAAGAAATACAATCCCTGCTATCACATCGTCCGATAAAGCGGGCAATCCACGAAAAACACGAATAGCGCCGGAATGGCGGATTCGCGCTTAGCTCACCTTCGCCGCCCCCACCTTTTCCGCCCCGAACAGCAGCGACTCCACCGCGCGTTCGAATACCGGCGCGTATTCCACCGGAACGATGGCGGCGTCGCGCAACGCCTCCAGCAGCGCGGCGCTCGTGTAGATCTCCAGCTCGCCGCTGTCCCGCCGGAACAGGTAGAGCGACTTGTGGGTGCTGATCCACACCAGTTGCGCCGGCCGCCCCGCCCCCTCGCCGGCGCGAAGCTCCACTTTCGTTCCGAGCAGGTAGGTCTGCGCCAGGAATTCCCGGTCCGCCGGCGTCGCCGCCATGGTATTGACGCCCAGGTTGAGGCTGGCCGGCACGCCCTGCCGCGCCACCACTTCCTCGATCAGCTCGGCGCGCGGCTGCGGCGGATCGGGCTGGTTCCAGGCGACGCGCTCCCAGGTGATCGTCAGGCGCGCGAAATCCCGCTCCATCTCGGCGCGCGTCGCTTGCGGCGGCGGCGCTTCCTTCTGCGGCGCGCGCAGCACCCGGGTATGCATGGTCACCAGCTGGTCCATGAGCTCGCGGCTTTCGTCTTCCGGCAGCTGGATCAGCTTCATCGCCGCATTCAGGCGCTTCACCAGTTCGGGCAGCAACCGTATCAGCGCCGTGCGGTCGTGCGGGCTCTGCTTGTCCTGGATACTCCACAACAAGTCGGGCAGCACCGCGCGGTACATGCGAAACGCGCTATCCGCGTGCTCGGCATCGATCTGCCGTTCCCTGTCGGCCCAGGCGGCACGCACCAGCACGTGCGGCCAGGTGCGGATGATGAAGTCGGAAACGAACTTGTCCACGTTCATCGGCAGCAGCAGATCGCACAACTCGGCGGTGACATTGGTCAGCAGGATAGTGATCTTTTCCGCGGTCTCCACCGCCTCGATGCCGAGCGCCGTCTGTGCATTTTCGCGGCGCAGATGCTGCGTGAGGAAGGATTCGAACTGGGCCAGGCAAGCCGCGAAAATCGACACGTCGCTGCCGAACTCGGCCAGGATGCGGTCGACGATGCGCGCGATTTCCGATCCCAGCTCCTGCCCTTCCTTGCTGGCCGGATCGGTCGCCACGCCGGCCGAGGCCATGCGGTTCAGCAGCTGCCGCGCCGGATGATTCTCGTCGTGCATCAACGACGTATCCAGCATCGCGGCCTTGAGGATGGGAATCTGCAGGCGCCCGATCTGCGCACGCAACGGCGCCGGAATCTGGGTGTCGTCCAAGATGAACTCGAACAGCAACCCGACCACTTCGAAGGTCATGCGCTCGTCGGGCGAGGCGGCGTCGAGATTCATCCGCTCGCGCAGCGCAAACAGCTGGTTGCGCTCCTGCGGCTTGCGTTCGTCGATCGGCTCGCCGCGCGCAATCTTTTCCTGATATGTGCCGAGCTGTGCGGCGAGCGCGCCGCGCGCAACCGGTTTTTCCGGGCCTGCCTGCGGTACGCCGCCACTGCCGGGCGCTGCGGCGGCGGCCTGCCCGTTTTGCGCAGAGCTCAGCATGGCGCGGATCAGGTCGCGCAGCTCGCGGTCGCCGCCGCCGCTCTGGACGGCGGCGTGCTGCAGCGTTTCCATCATGCGCTGCAGTCCGGGCATGACGCGCGCCGCGAAGTGCGCGGGAAAGGCTTGCGCATCGCCGGCGGGAGCGCCGTAATAGCGCTGGAAATGCGCGGCGCGCGACTGCTGCGCGATGAACCTGCCGTGTACGCCGGAGGATTCGAACACCTGGCGGATTGCGCCGTAATATCCGGGCAGATGCGGAATCAGCGCATCGGCCAGATGCTCGAACAGCAGCTTCGCCTTGGCCTCGTCGCCGGCGGTGTCGCGCACCGCTTCGTACAGCACGCGCGCCAGCAGATAGGGACGGAAGGGATTTTCCCTTTCCTTCGCATCGTGCCGGCCGTGCATCTGCGAGATGATGACATTCAGGCGGCCGATGCTTTCCTCATCGGCATCGCGCATGCGCTGGGTCAGGCGGCCGACCTCGATCTGCCGGTTGACCGCCTCGTCGTCGATCAGCGACAGGTCGTCCGCCGTCACATTGTGCAGCCCGGGCCGCATGTCGACATACATGGTCTGCATCGCGCGGTCCAGGTACCCGCGCAGCAAGGTCTCCACGCGCCGCAACAAGAGATTGCTGTCTTGCCGCAAAAAATGTCTTATTGACATCAATGCGCTCTGGCTAAGGGTGGACGCCGCTCCCGACTGCTGCGTGCCGGCATTTTTTTCGGCATCCTGCACCGCGCGCTGGACCAGCGCCAGAAATCCGAAAAAAGCGCGCTCCTTGGCCGAGTCGAGGAGTCGTTTGTATTCCGTATCCGCCATGGATAATGACCGGGGGCAAAAATACCATATCTTATGCGCAATCCTGTCCCGGTAGAAGCGCATTGAGCGCGGAACAGACGCGAATTTCGCCCGGATTTCCGAAAATGGAGCCGGCTGAAATGGAGCCGGCTTACAGCGGCGCCAGCAACGACATCTGTTCCTGGTCGAGATACGTCCACTCGCCCGGCGCCAGCCCCAGCATGTCCAGCGTCAGGCGGCCGACAGCGATGCGCTGCAGCGCCGCACAATGATTGCCGGCGGCCGCCAGCATGCGCTTGACCTGATGGTACTTGCCTTGTTCCAGCACGATCTCCAGCCGGTTCGGCCCCGCCCTGCGGCAGCGCTGGGCGGCCAGCGGAGCCGGCTCGTCGTGCAATTGCACGCCCGCCAGCAGCCGCGCAACCAGTTCGTCCGTGACGGCGTCGAAAGTCGTCGCCAGGTAAAGCTTGGGCACATGCCGCTTCGGCGACGATTGTGCATGAATGAACGCGCCATCGTCCGACAGCAGCAGCAAGCCGGTCGTGTCGTGGTCGAGACGTCCGACCGGCTGCACCTCGCGCCAGCTGAACTGCTCGGGAAGCAGCGTCAGCACGCCGGGATGATGGCTCGGCTTGCGCGAACATTCGTAGCCGGCGGGCTTGTTCAGGGCGAGGTAGACGTGTTCGCGATACAGCCACGGTTCGCCGAACACGGAAAAGCGCAGACCGGAAGTCTCAAATGCCGCCCGATAGTCGGTTACCGTCTCGCCGGCCACCGCCACCTCGCCGTCGGCGATCAACGTGCGGCACCACTTGCGCGTGCCGAAACCCTGCGACTGCAGGATGCGATCCAGTGTCAGTTTTCCCATGGGCGAACTGTACCAGAAACACTCCCGGCCAAGCGTCCCTCGATGATGCATCCCGGATGACTGTTATCTGGTTGGCCAGTATCATTTGCGATAACATCTTTGTTCTCCATTTTCCCCATCCGCGCCGATGCCGAACGACTCCTCCCTGCTGATCGATGCCGCACATGCCGCATTCATCGAAGGCGGCGTCAGCATCACCGTCGCCGCCTGCGACCGCGCCAACATGCCCTTCCTGGCGCGCGCCTGCGGCTGCAAGGTAAGCGGCGACGGCCGGGTGACCATCTTCGTGTCGGCGACCCAGGCCGCGCAGGTGCTCAAATGCGTCAGGGACAACGGGGCGGTTGCCGTCGTATTCAGCCAGCCGTCGACCCACCGCACGCTGCAGCTCAAGGGCAGCGATGCGGCGGTCGAGTCCCTGGCGGACGGCGACCTGCAGCGCATTCGCGCCTATCGCGAAGCGTTCGCGCAAGACGTCCAGAAGCTCGGGTTCGCGAAAATCCTGATCCGCACCCTGCTCTCCTATCCGTCGGGCGACATCGTTGCGCTCGGCTTCACCCCGTCCGAGGCATTTTCCCAGACGCCCGGTCCGAAGGCCGGGGAACCCTTGCGGGCGGGCGCATGACGCTCAAGGTCGACGCCATCCGCGAGTGCCTGGAAGGCGTCATTCCCGGCACGATCGCCACCGCCGCCGCGGACGGCACGCCCAATGTCGCCCTGCTGTCGCAGGTACAGTTCATCGACAGCGATCATATCGCCCTGTCCTACCAGTTCTTCAACAAGACGCGGCAGAACATCATGGCCAATCCGTACGCCATGGTGACCGTGACCAATCCGCTCACCGCCGCGCAATTCCGGCTGTCGCTGCACTATCTGCGCACCGAAACTTCCGGCCCGCTGTTCGAGAGCATGAAGGCCAAGCTGGCCGGCATCGCCTCGCACACCGGCATGAGCGGCGTGTTCCGGCTGCGCGGAGCGGACATCTTCCACGTGCTGGCGATCGAACGGGTGCCGGGCGAGGAATTGGCCGCCCCGCCGCCGCAGCGCAACCTGCTGGCCGCGCTGCGCGCCTGCAGCGAGCGGCTGAACGCCTGCTGCGACCTGGAACGGCTGCTAGCTGAGACGCTGGCCTGCCTGGACCGGCAATTCGGCATCAGCCATGCCATGGTGCTGATGTACGACGAGCCGAGCGCGCACCTGTATACGGTCGCCAGCCGCGGCTACGAGGCGTCCGGCGTGGGCTCGGAAATCCCGCTCGGGCATGGCGTGATCGGCGTCGCCGCCCGCGAACGCACGCCGATCCGCATCAGCCATATGACCTCGGAATACTCGTACAGCCGCGCCATCCGGGAGAGCGCGCAACACAGCGGGTGGGCCGGCGCGCTCGAAACCGAGATCCCGCTCCCCGGCCTGCCCGAGTCGCGCAGCCAGCTGGCGGTGCCGGTCACCGCGGCCGAACGCCTGCTGGGCGTGTTGTACGTCGAAAGCCCGCAGGATCTGCGCTTCACCTATGACGACGAGGATGCGCTGGTCAGCCTGGCGGCCCAGCTCGGCATGGCAATCCACCTGCTGCAAAGCGCCGCCGACAGCGGCGACGAGGCGCCCGCGTCAGCGCAGGCGCCGGGGCGAATCGACGGCCTGCCGCTGACAGTGCGCCACTATCGGGAAAACGACAGCGTTTTCCTCGGTGACGATTACCTGATCAAGGGCGTGGCCGGCTCCATATTCTGGACCCTGCTGCGCGACTACGCGGACAGGAACCGCACCGAGTTCACCAATCGCGAACTGCGCCTCGATTCGCGCGTGCGCCTGCCGGATGTCAGCGACAACCTTGAAGCGCGCCTGATCCTGCTCGGCCGCCGCCTGGCCGAGCGCGAAGCGCCGATCCGCATCGAAAAGACCGGGCGCGGCCGCTTTCGCCTGTGCGTAAACCGTCCGGTACAGCTGCTGGACGAATGACGGCGGCTTGTTCAGCGCCCGGTTAGAGCGGTTTGAATGTCCGTGCAAGGGAGGTCAGGTTGGGCTGGGAAGCGCAGTCGCACAGGAGCACGACGAGCGCCGCAGGCCGCAAGATCGGCCCGCTCGCTACGTTTTTCAACAGCCTGTTAGGCCGCCAGGCGCGCCGGTATCCCAAGCGCCTCCGCCAGCTTGCCCCAGTCGCGTTCGGACAGGTTGGCCTGGGCGATCGCGAGCATCGCGTCGAATACCGGCGCCGGCGCATGCTGGCGAATGCCGCTCAGCTTTTCCGCCCGCTCCGCCGCGTTCATGGCCGGAATCATCCAGCGCATGACGCTTGCGGACTCTTGCGGCGGCAGCGATGCCACGATGGCCTGCTCGATGGCGATGATTTCCGGGTCGCTGTGCGTTTCCCACAATACCGCGTTGTGATCGGTCTCCTCGACGTTCATGTGCGCCAGGTTTGCTGAAACGAACAGGGCCAGACACCGGTACAGCTGGTCCAGCGCGCTGGCGCGCGCCGCGCCGCTCGACTGCTCGACCGCATTCGCCAGTGCCGTGAGCTGGGCGAGCTCCCATTCGTGATGCACGTGATCGGCGGCGATCACCGCGGACGAACCGGGGCGGCGGGTCTCCATCGCGGTATGGATGAAGTCGTTTTCATGGCGCAAGTGGCTGTCGCAAATCGCGATCAATTCCCGCACCTGTTCCAGCCCGTCGGCGACTTCCTGGGCGTCGTCGCCATCCATGCGGCCGACCATGCACAAGGTATCGCACATGAACATGCGCAGCGCCTTGTGGATGTTCGCATAGATCTCGAAGCGTCGGGTTTGAGTAATGGAAATTTGTTGTGCTGCATGGCCGGACTGTTTCATATGATCTCCAATCTGTAGTCAATGGTAAAAGGCGATTGCTCGCCGCTCCGATGCCAGATTAAGAGACGCGCGGCTGCCCTTTTCCTAAAACTTCATTCAATAAACCTTAAAAAAATCTTAAGCCGGGAAAACGCCGATTTTTCGTCCGCGGCAGACAGTAGACTTCGGTCCCATGCATGAGGCAAGCCGCGCGGCGGCCGCGCCGATCATGCATCCGTGTCGCTCGCGGCAGTTGCCGTATGCATGGCCAACCCTGGCCGTATGGCATTGCGCAGCGTAAAGAAGCAGTCATTTTGACCTTTCATTTTTGGTAGAGGGATATCATGCAAATCACCGCAGCACGTACCACTGTTTCACCGTCCGGCATCATCTGGCTCAAACTCGCCATCGTCTACCTGATCATCGGTGTCGCCATGGGAATCGCGATGGGGGCCAGCGAAAACTTCACGTTGCGTCCGGTGCATGCGCACATCAACCTGCTTGGCTGGACCACGATGGCCCTGGCCGGCCTTACCTACAGCGTTTTCCCGGACGCCGGCCGCAGCCTGCTGGCACGCATCCACTTCTGGCTGTCCAACATTTCGCTGCCGATAATGTTGATTGCACTGACACTGCTCTTGGCAGGAAACCGCCAAATCGTGCCAGTCCTGGCAGTGTCGGAAATCGTCGCCGCGCTCGGCATCATCGTCTTCGCCGCGAACATTTTCCTGAATCTGAAACGGTCCTGAATACGGACGGCATGGCAGGCTTGTCACGGCCTGCCATGCCGCCGAAAGTGTGAGGATTCTTACAATCCGCAGGCAGGCGCGTTAAAATATTGCAATGCGGCATACAAGAGTGACAATCGGTGTTATTCCCGTTATCGGACAGGCTTATACCGGGTTTCCCGGCCCGGTTTTCCCGATTTTGGGAAGGCAGCCTGCCCCAGCCACTATTCCTTTTTCTGACAGTCACTGCTCCACGCCGCCGGCACTTTTCCGCCATTCCCCGCTCGCAGCCTGGTTTTCCGGGCTGTGGCGCATTATTCGCTGCGCCGGGTTGCCATTCGATTCATGCATTTCCCAGGCTGGTACAAGATTTGCATTGGATTTCTTGACCTGGCTCAATTTTGAGTCGAACCAGAAGCAAGCCAACAATCTCGACAGCGAGCGCGAAAATGATCCTGCATAGAATGAACTCTGCCGACATGACCCATCCCACTCCTTCCGCCAATGCGCCGGGTTCCGCGACCGCCCATGACTTGCGCGCGCGCTGTTCCGCCTGCAGCATGCATCAGCTCTGTCTGCCGACGGGCCTGGGCAGCGCCGAAATGGAGAAGCTGGACAAGATCATCGGGCGGCGCCGCCGCATTCCGCGCGACGGCCACCTGTACCGTGTCGGCGACCCGTTTACCAACCTGTACGCGATCCGGCTTGGCCATTTCAAGACGCACCAGATCAATCCCAGCGGCGACCAGCAGATCACCGGTTTCCAGATGGCCGGCGAACTGCTGGGGCTGGACGCCATCAGTACCGACCGTCATCACTGCAATGCCGTGGCGCTGGAAGACAGCGAAGTGTGCGAGATTCCGTTCGCGCGCCTGGAAGGCCTGTTTGCCGAAATGCCAACCCTGCTGCATCACTTCCACCGGATGATGAGCCAGGAAATCACGCGCGAGCAGAGCGTGATGCTATTGCTCGGGAATATGCGCGCCGAACAGCGCTTCGCGGCCTTCCTCAGCAACCTGTCGTCGCGCTATTCGGCGCGCGGCTACTCCTCCACCAGTTTCCAGCTGCGCATGACGCGTGAGGAAATCGGCAACTACCTGGGCCTGACCATCGAAAGCATCAGCCGCCTGCTATCCAAATTCAAGAAACGCGGCTGGATCAAGGTCAGCAACCGCGAACTGGAACTGCTGGAGCCCGGCACGCTGAAAGCTGTCGCCGCCGGCACGCTGAGCTGCGCATAGCAGGCGCCGCCAAGCCCCGCCAAGAAAAACGCCCGGCGCGCCCCACGGGGAGCACGAAAAAGAAGCATTGTCCTTTTAGAACCATTCTTTTCCGTGCCCTTGGCGGGGCGCGCCGGGCGTTTTTCGTGAACGGCTTTTGATACTACAGATTCGTCGTACGGCGCTCGTCCGGCATGCCGATCAGATAGCAGGTCAGCATGCTCGCCAGCGCGCAAAACAGCCAGAAGCAGAAAAAACCGACGGAATAGGCTGTCATCGGACTGACGTCCAGATGAACTCCGAGCATTCCGAGGTCATGCGGATCGAACAGCGAAAAGAAAAACCCTTCCGCCACGATCGCCACCAAAAAAGACGGCCACAAGACGACCATCATCAGCCGCGCCATCAACCTTCCCTCCTTCCGGCTCTGTCCTTGCAACAACAAGCCATATCAGTTCGACAATCCCGCGTCTCGCTTCTCATTATTGAGAATTCATTTTAATAATCGAGAACGCTCCCTGATACGATATTCGATTTCAAGCCGAACTGCACGCGGCGTAATAACTCAGTCATCGGCAGGCGCGAAGTCTGCCTTCAGCACGACCTCGCGCTGCCTGGGCCACGCCCAGGAACCGGTCAGGCGCCAGTCGCGCGCCGCGTCCTCCACATGCACCTGCCAGTGCGCCTGCTCCAGGAATGCCAGGTCGATCGCGAAATTGCCCTGGCTGTCGGGTTGCGCCTCGCGCACGATATCCTTTTCCGGCAGGGTCGAATGCACCAGACGGATCGTAATCTTGCCGGCGACAGGGCGCTTCGGACTGTCGATGTGGCCGGTCAGCTTGCCGGCCGCCGGGTCGTAACTCGCCTTCATTGCCAGGCCCATGCCGGCCGCCGCGCGATCGCGCCGCAAATCCTGGTTGATCGCCTTGCCCTGCTTGTAATAATCGTCCACCACCAGCGCATCGGGGCGGCTGACTGCCAGCCAGGCGGTGAATACGCCCGCCACGACCACCAGGAACGGCCCCAGCATCAGGAACCAGGGCCAGCGGTTCGCGTACCAGGGCGTGCCGTCGCCGTTGTTCATCGTCGGGTTAGCGCCTTTCATCAGATCCTCCTTGCTTTAGCGCGGCACGAAAAATACCGCCTTTTCCTTCACTTCGGCATGCGAGCCGTCGGTCGACTCGACTTCGAACATGATCTTGTTCGATCCCGGCTGCCCCTTGCCATGGGCGACCCGCACCCGCACCGGCACCGCGCGCAAACCGGTCGCCGGCAGTTCGACCTCGTCGGCGCCGTCCAGCGCGATGGTGTCGATGCCGGACACCTTGATCCTGTACTTGTGCGGGAATTCGTCCGTGTTCATGATCTGCAGCCGGTACACGTTCTCGATCATGCCGTCTTCCACCTCGCGTCCCATCGCGCCGCGGTCGCGGATCACGTCCAGCTTGAGCGGAGTGCGCGTCAGCAGCGAGCCGACGAAGCCCGACACGATCACCACCAGGATCGCCGTGTAGATCAGCACGCGCGGGCGCATCGTGCGCCGCCAGATCTGCTTCGGCGTCAGCTTGTTCTTCATCGCGTGATCGGTCGAATAGCGGATCAGGCCGCGCGGCGCGCCGACCTTGTCCATCACCGAGTCGCAGGCGTCGATGCAGGCGGCGCATCCGATGCAGTCGTACTGCAGGCCGTTGCGGATGTCGATGCCGGTCGGGCACACCTGCACGCACATCTTGCAGTCGATGCAGTCGCCCAGGTTCGACTTGGCGGCCGACTTGCTGCGCGCGCCGCGCGGTTCGCCGCGCTCCTTGTCATAGGTGATGGTCAGCGTGTCCTTGTCGAACATCGAGCTCTGGAAGCGCGCATACGGGCACATGTACTTGCACACCTGCTCGCGCATCCAGCCGGCGTTGCCGTAGGTGGCAAAGCCGTAGAACAGGATCCAGAACCACTCCCACGGACCGAGGCCGAGGGTCGCGACCTCGCCCAGCAATTCATGGATGGGCGTGAAATAGCCGACGAAGGTGAATCCGGTCCACAGCGCGATCAGCCCCCAGACCAGGTGCTTGGCCGATTTCTTGACGATCTTCTCCGCGTTCCACGGCTGCTTGTCCAGCCGCATGCGGGCGCTGCGATTGCCCTCGATCTTGCGCTCGACCCACATGAAGATTTCGGTGTACACCGTCTGCGGGCAGGAATAGCCGCACCACAGGCGGCCGGCGACGGCGGTGAAGAGGAACAGCGCGTACGCGCAGATGATCAGCAGCAGGGCCAGATAGATGAAATCCTGCGGCCACAGCACGATACCGAAGATATAGAACTTGCGCGCGCCGAGGTCGAACAGGACCGCCTGCCTTCCATTCCATGACAGCCAGGGGAAACCGTAGAACACCAGCTGGGTCAGCCACACGCACACCCAGCGCCAGCTGGCGAACCAGCCCTTGACTTCGCGCGGATAGATCTCCTCGCGACTGGAATACATCTTGATTACCGATACCTTGGGGGCGGGCTCACTCATTACAGACTCGCGAATTTTTGAACATCTAACAAAATGCCGCTTGCATCATTGCGCGGAATTCTCCGCCGTGCCGGCGGCACTTTGTTAGGTGCTCCATCAGCAAGGAAGCAGCCGCGGCCGCGAGGCGGCGCAATCGTACCACGGTACGATCGCGTTTCGTGCGCGGCCAGCGGCTGCTCCCCTTGTCTACCGCCGGACTTTCCTACTTCTGCGCGACGGAGCCGGCGTCGTTGGACAGGCTCCACACGTAAGCGGCCAGCAGATGGACCTTCGCCTCGCCCAGGAATTCCTTGAACGAAGGCATGGTGTTGTCGCGGCCCTTGCGGATGGTTTCCATGATGGTTTCCGCGCTGCCGCCATACAGCCAGGTCTTGTCGCTCAGGTTGGGCGCGCCGATGGCCTGGTTGCCCTTGCCTTCCGGCCCGTGGCAAGCCGCGCAGGCGCCGAACTTCTCCTTGCCGAACGCGGCCTTGATCGGGTCATGCGCGGAGCCGGACAGGCTCAGCACGTAGTGCGCGACACTCTCGACTTCCTTGTCGCCGCCGACCGCAGCCGCCATCGACGGCATCACGCCGTGACGGCCGTTCAGGATAGTGGCCTTGATCGTCTCGGGCTCGCCGCCGTGCAGCCAGTCCTTGTCGGTCAGGTTCGGGAAGCCCTTGTTGCCGCGGGCGTCGGAACCGTGGCACTGCGCGCAGTAGGTCAGGAACAGGCGCTCGCCGATGGCGTGCGCCTGCGGATCGGCCGCCACCACCTTCAGGTCCTGCTGCTGGTACTTGGCGAAGATCGGGCCGAATTCGGCGTCCGCCTTCTTCAGTTCCTCCTCGTAGGCGCCGGTCGACTTCCAGCCCAGCTTGCCGGCGTACGTGCCGAGGCCCGGATACAGGAACAGGTAGGCAAGGCCGAACACGATGGTGATGTAGAACAGCCACATCCACCAGCGCGGCATCGGCGTGTTCAGCTCCTGCAGGTTCTCGTCCCAGCTGTGGCCGGTGGTGGCCGGCGCCTTGCCGTCCGGGCCGAGCTCCACCTTGGCCTTGGATTGCGCCCACAGCAGGATGGCGCAGCCCGCGATACCAAGCAGGGTCAGGAGCGCAATGTAGAAGCTCCAAAAGCTATTTGTAAAATCAGACATGTTTTTTCTCCGCGGCTTGCATAGCGTACTCGTCAGTGAATTCATCGGCGAACGGCAGATTGGCTGCCGCTTCGAAGTCGGCACGGCGACGCGCGCTGTAGGCCCACAGGATGATCCCGACGAAGGTCAGGAAGCTCGCCACCGTGAACGCGATGCGCGTATCCGCGATCAGTTGTTCGAATGCCATGATCACCTCGCCTTGATCAGGGTGCCCAGGCCTTGCAGGTAGGCCACCAGCGCGTCCTGCTCGGTCTTGTTCTCAAGCTCCTTCGCCGCATCGGCGATTTCCTGGTCGGTATACGGCACGCCGACCTTGCGCAATGCGCGCATCTTCGGAGCGATGTCTTCCGGCACCAGCTTGGTCTTGGCCAGCCACGGATAGCCCGGCATGTTCGATTCCGGCACCACGTCGCGCGGATTGTTCAGGTGGGTGCGGTGCCATTCGTCGCTGTAGCGGCCGCCGACGCGCGCCAGGTCCGGGCCGGTGCGCTTGGACCCCCACTGGAACGGATGGTCGTAGACGAATTCGCCGGCCACCGAGTAGTGGCCATAGCGTTCGGTCTCGGCGCGGAACGGACGGATCATCTGCGAATGGCAGTTGTAGCAGCCCTCGCGGACATAGATGTCGCGGCCGGCCAGGCGCAGCGGCGAGTACGGCTTGAGGCCGGCGACCGGCTCGGTGGTCGATTTCTGGAAGAACAGCGGGACGATTTCGACCAGGCCGCCGACGCTCACCACGAGAAGCACCAGCACGAGCATCAGCATCGGGCTCTTCTCAATCAGTTCATGCTTCAGTTTCATTCGTAACTCCTCATTCTCAAGCGTGGGCCGCAACTGCCGGAATGCGCGCATTCACCGGTTTGGCGTCGCGCAGCGTCATGAGCATGTTGTAGGCCATCAGCAGCATGCCGGACAGGTACAGCAGACCGCCGGTAACGCGGATCACATAGTACGGATAGGTCGCTTTCACGCCTTCGACGAAGGTATAGGTCAGGGTGCCGTCGGCATTGACCGCGCGCCACATCAGGCCCTGCATCACGCCGGCGATCCACATCGAGGCGATGTACAGCACGACGCCGATGGTGGCGACCCAGAAGTGGGTTTCGATCAGGCGCTTGCTCCACATTTCGGTCTTGCCGACCATGCGCGGCAGCAGGTAGTAGATCGAGCCCATGGTGATGAAGCCGACCCAGCCCAGCGCGCCGGAGTGCACGTGGCCGACGGTCCAGTCGGTGTAATGCGACAGCGCGTTGACGGTCTTGATCGACATCATCGGACCTTCGAAGGTCGACATGCCGTAGAAGGACAGCGACACGATCAGGAACTTCAGGATCGGGTCGGTGCGCAGCTTGTTCCAGGCGCCGGACAAGGTCATGATGCCGTTGATCATGCCGCCCCAGGACGGCGCCAGCAGGATCAGCGAGAACACCATGCCGAGCGACTGGGTCCAGTCAGGCAGCGCGGTGTAGTGCAGGTGGTGCGGGCCGGCCCACATATAGGTGAAGATCAGCGCCCAGAAGTGCACGATCGACAGGCGGTAGGAGTACACCGGACGCTCGGCCTGCTTCGGAATGAAGTAGTACATCATGCCGAGGAAGCCGGCGGTCAGGAAGAAGCCCACCGCATTGTGGCCGTACCACCACTGCACCATCGCGTCCTGCACGCCGGCGTAGGCCGAGTAGGACTTGGTCAGGCTGACCGGGATCTCGGCGCTGTTCACCAGGTGCAGCAGCGCCACGGCAAGGATGAAGCCGCCGTAGAACCAGTTCGCGACGTAGATATGCGGCACCTTGCGCTTGATGAGCGTGCCGAAGAACACGACCGCGTACGCCACCCAGACCAGCGTGATCAGGATGTCAAGCGGCCATTCCAGCTCGGCGTATTCCTTGCCGGTCGTGAAACCGAGCGGCAGGCTGACCGCCGCACCGAGAATGACCAGCTGCCAGCCCCAGAAGGTGAAGGCGGCCAGGCCGTCGGAGAACAGGCGCGTCTGGCAGGTGCGCTGAACGACGTAGTACGACGTGGCGAACAGCGCGCAGCCGCCGAACGCGAAAATCACCGCATTGGTGTGCAACGGACGCAGCCGTCCGTAGGTTAGCCACGGTATGTCGAAATTGAGGGCTGGCCAGGCAAGCTGCGCGGCGATGAACACGCCGACCAGCATACCCACCACGCCCCACACTACAGTAGCGATCGCAAATTGCTTGACGACCTTGTAGTTGTAGTTCAGTGAAGTATCCACGTACGATCTCCCAGGGTTGGTAACACGATGAGGGGGAGGGTACGTTTTTGGGTTTCGAAAAACTTTGATTTGAGTCAAATTGATCCGAATCAAAAATCCCTAGCAAAACACTATGGATTTTTCTCAATCGGGGGAATGCGACGGCGCGTTGTTCATCGGGAGACGCGAGGCCTGATGCGCCCCTTGGGGCGTCCTGTTTGGCGTCCCGTTTGGCGCTTCGTTTGGTGCCTCGTTTGGTGCCTCATTGAGCTCCCGGTGCGCGGGCGTTGCGGCGTCCGCGCGATCGTCGTCCAGCACCACGCGCATTGCCGGTCCGACCATGTCGTCGAACTGCCCGCTGTCGTGCATGCGCAGGAATACCCAGATCGCGATGAACACCAGCACGACGCTGAGCGGCACGAGCATGTAGAGAGCTTCCATGATGGTTCTCCGTTAATTTATGCCGTCCGCCTGCGCAACTGCGCAGGCGCGCCCTGCGCCCCTGCTGCGCCGCCCCTAATGCGGCGCAGGCGCAGCGCATTCGCGACGACCAGCGCGGAACTGAGCGACATGCCGATGCCGGACAGCCAGGGAGTGAGCAGGCCGAGCCCGGCGGCGGGGATGGCGAGGACGTTGTAAAGCGTGGCCCACGCCAGATTCTGCCGGATCACCCGCATCGTCTGCGTGGCGGCCTGCGCCGCCTCGCGCACCGACGCCAGCCGTCCCGACAGCAGCACGGTATCCGCATGCGACTGCGCCAATGCCGCGCCGCTGCCCATCGCGAACGACACGTCCGCCGCGCGCAGCACGGCGGCGTCGTTGATGCCGTCGCCAACCATCGCAACCACCGCGCCTTCGCCCTGCAAGCGCCGCACGAAATCGAGCTTCTGCTCGGGCAGGAACTCGCCGTAGGCGGCGGGAATGCCGAGTTCGGCGGCAATGGCCTGCGTCACGCTTTGCTGGTCGCCGCTGAGCAGGATGACATGCTTGCCGGCGGCCTTGAAATAATCGACCACCTCGCGGGCATCGGGACGCAGCGCGTCGGCCAGTTCGAAGCGCGCCAGCAAACCGTGCTCGCAACCGAGATAAACCGCCGTTACGCTGCTGTCGCCGTGCTCCGCGACCGCAGCATGCGTGAGTTCGGAGACGAAGGCGGCGCGCCCGAGGCGCAGGCGCCGGCCGTCGACCACGCCCTCCAGCCCCTGGCCGGTGGTGTACGCCACGTCGCGCGCCGACAAATGCCCTTCCCCCAGACTCTCGGCGGCTTCGACGATGGCCACGCCGAGCGGATGCGCATTCGATGCCTCCAGCGCCGCCGCCGCCTGCAGGCACCAGGCGCGCGACGCCGCGCCGAGCGTCTCGACATGGCGCAGCACCGGTTTGCCCAGCGTGAGCGTGCCGGTCTTGTCGAAAATGACATGGGTGGCGCGGTGCAGGGTTTCCAGCACATGGGGCTGCACCACCAGCACGCCCTGCCGCACCAGCCTGTCGGTCGCGGCCGCCAGCGCGCTGGGCATGGCCAGCGACAGCGCGCACGGGCAGGACACCACCAGCACCGCGATCGCGATCGGCCAGGCGCGCGGGGCATCGATCCAGTGCCAGACGCCGAAAATGACGAGCGCGAACACCAGCAAGGCGCCGACGAACCAGGCCGCCACCTTGTCGGCCCACAGCGCCAGCTGCGGCTTGCCCTGCCCTGCCCGCTCGATCAGCTTGACCAGGGTCGACAAGGTGCTCTCGCGCACCGGCTTGAGCACCTTGATCACGATCGCCTGCGTCGCATTCACCGAGCCGCCCGGAACGCTCTCGCCTGCGCCGCGCCGCACCGGTTCGCTTTCGCCGGTCAGCAGAGACAGGTCGACCGATGTTGCGCCTTCGACAATCACGCCGTCGGCGGCAATCGCTTCGCCCGGCTTGACCAGCAGCAGATCCCCTTCGGCCAGCTGGCCGGCCGGCACGATCTCGGTGTCGCGGCTGGCGGGCCAGGCGGTCAGGCGGCTGGCGGATGCGGGCAACGCGCGCTGCAGCTTTTCCAGCGCGGAGGCCGCCTTGCGCCTGGCCACCAGTTCCAGGTAGCGGCTGCACAGCAGCAGGAAGATGAACATGGTGACGGAGTCGAAATAGACGTCGCCCTGGCTGCGGAAGGTGGCGGCCACGCTGCCGCCGAAAGCCGCCGCGATGCCGAGCGCCACCGGCACGTCCATGCCGAGCGCGCGCGCCTTCAGGTTGGCCCAGGCGCCCTGAAAGAAAGGCAAGGCGGAATAAAACACGGCCGGCACCGTCAGCCACAGGCTGGCCCAGCGCATCAGGCCGGCCATGTCGGCATCCATGGTGCCGTCGTCGGCGAGATAGGCCGGCACCGCATACATCATCACCTGCATCATCGACAGGCCGGCGATGAACAGCTGGCGGAACAGGCGCTTGCTCTGGCGCTGCAGCTGCTCGCCGTGGCGCACGGGATCGAACGGATAGGCGGCGTAGCCGAGTTCGCGCACCGCCTTCAGGATGTCGCTCGGCTTGCAGCTTCGCTTGTCCCAGCGCACCTGCAGGCGTTCGGTGGCGACATTGAGGCTGGCCTGCTGCACGCCGGGCACGCTGCACAGCCGCCGTTCGATCAGCCACACGCAGGCGGCGCAGCGGATGCCGTCGACGGAAAAGACGGCATCGCAGCTGTCCGGCGCATCGGCCGGCGCGCCGGCGAAGCGCTCGATCGCCTCCGGGTCGTCGTACAGGCGCAGTTCGGGCGGCACCAGCGACGCCTGGTCGGCGGTCGGCGCATAGCCGCTGCGCGCAGCGTAGTAATCGGCCAGACCGTTGTCGACGATGGCTTGCGCCACCGCCGCGCAGCCCGGGCAGCACATCGGCCGCGCGGCGCCGTCGATCACCACCTGCCAGGCAGCGTCCGGGGGCAGCGGCAGGCCGCAGTGAAAGCAGGCGGCGGCGGAAGAAGAAGCGGAGTCGGCGGCGCCCTGCGCCGCGGTCGGCAACGCGGCAGCCATCAGTGCGCTCCTTTGTGCGCCGCCGGGGTCACGCAGAAGGTGTCGAGCCAGCCGAGCGACAGGCCGTTGGCCGCGCGCGCCAGTCCGAGCAGGCCGAAGCACAGCACCAGCAGGCCGCTGGCGATGCGCACCCGGCGCTGCCGGGTCCATGCCTGCAGGCGGGCGCCCAGCAAGCCCATGGTCAGCAAGGTCGGCAGGGTGCCCAGGCCGAAGGCGAACATCACCGTCGCGCCCGACACTGCCGAACCGCTCAGCATGGCGGTCAGCAGCACGCTGTACACCATGCCGCACGGCACCCAGCCCCACAGGGCGCCCAGCGCGAATGCCTTCGGCATGCTGTCCATCGGAAGAAAATGCCTGATCAGCGGCTGCACGCGCCGCCACACCACCTGCCCGGCCGCCTCCAGGCGCGCCAGCCCGCGCCAGGCGTCCATCAGATACAGGCCGAGCGCCACCAGCATCAGGTTGGCGGCCCAGTAGCCGCCGATCTGCAGGGAAGAAACGAAAGACAGGGTGCGCGCGCCCTGGGCCACGCCGCCGGCGATGGCGCCGGCCATCATGTAGCTGGCGATGCGGCCGCCGTTGTAGGCCGCGACGCGCAGCAGGTTATCGCTGGCCGCGGCATGCGCGACCGCCGCGCCGCCGTTGACGATCGCCACCGGGAACGGCCGCTTGCCGCGCGCCGCCACCGACAGCGCGCCGACAATGCCGCCGCACATGCCGACGCAATGCACCCCGCCCAGCAAGCCGATCAGGAAAACGGAAATGAGGTGCAGGTCGGTCACGCTTGTCACTTACTTATATCGTCCTTGAATACTTGAGCCGTTCCAGTTTGACCTCGCGCGGGGAATTCAGGTAGCGGTCGAACACCATGCAGATGTTGCGGATCAGCAGACGCCCTTTCGGCGTCACCGTCAGCCATTCGCTGTCGAGCTTCAGCAGCCCGTCCTGTTCCAGCGCGCGCAGCTTTTCCAGCTCGTTCGCGAAATAATTCGCGAACGTGATCGGATAGGCAAGCTCCAGCGACTTGATCGACAATTCGAAATTACACATCAACATCTGGATGATGATGCGCCGCAGGAGGTCGTCCACGCTGAGTTTGATGCCGCGCGCAATCGGCAGTTCACCCTGCTCGATGCGTTCGTAGTATGCCTCCAGCGTCTTTTCATTCTGGCTATAGGTCGAACCCACCGCGCTGATGGCGGACACGCCGCACGACACCATTTCCGCTTCCGCATGGGTCGAATAACCCTGGAAATTGCGGTGCAGGCGCCCCTGGCGCTGGGCGATCGCGAGATCATCGTCGGGCTTGGCGAAATGATCCATCCCGATGTACACATAGCCGGCGTCGGTCAGCCGCTTGATGCACAGCGAAAGCATGTCGAGCTTGGTTTCCGGGCTCGGCAAGTCCTCTTCCGCGATGCGCCGCTGCGACTTGAACAGCGCCGGCATGTGCGCGTAATTGTAAATCGAAATGCGATCCGGGTTGGCCGCGATCACCTTGTTCAGGGTCTGCCCCATCGTGATCAGGTTCTGCTTCGGCAGGCCGTAGATCAGGTCGATCGAGATCGAGCGGAATCCGGCGTCGCGCGCCGCCTGCATCACGCCGAGCGTGAGGTGTTCCGGCTGGATGCGGTTGACCGCCTTCTGCACTTCGGGATCGAAGTCCTGCACGCCGAAGCTGATGCGGTTGAAGCCCTGCGCGCGCAGCGTGTGCACGCGTTCCGGCGACACCGTGCGCGGATCGATCTCGATCGAATACTCGCCCGCCTCGTCGGTGGCGAAACGGAACCACTTGCGCAGGTGCGCCAGCAGGTCGCCCATCTGGGCGTCGTTCAGGTAGGTCGGCGTGCCGCCGCCGAAATGCAGCTGTTCGACGTGGTTCATTTCGGCGAACAGCTTGCCCTGCATATCGATCTCGCGCTTCAGGTAGGTCAGATAGACCTCGGCCTTGCTGCGGTTCTTGGTGATGATCTTGTTGCAGGCGCAGTAGTAGCACAGCTTGTCGCAGAACGGGATGTGCACATACAGCGACAGCGGATTGCGCGCGCCCATCGCACGCACGCTGTTGACCGCCTGCAGATAGTCGCCCATGCCGAACGTCTCCGTGAAGCGGTCCGCGGTCGGATACGAGGTATAACGCGGCCCCTGCTGGCTGAGCTTGCGGATCAGCGCGGCGTCGAATTGAACGGAAGGGACGGGGGGAACGTGTGCGGCGGGAACAGCCATCATAATTTACTCCTGGTGTCGTTGGCTCCGGAAATGGAACGCTCTGCGACTGCGTTGCAGTGTACGAATCGGGCTACGCAGGAGCCTTGATCCAAGTCAAAAATGCCGGAACTGGTTAGTGTAGGCAAAATGGCATCGATGCTTTCAGCCGCGCCGGCACGCGCAGGCGTGCAGCGGAACCAGCCGCTTCACGCCTGTTCACGCCTGTTCGCGCCGTGGACAGATGCATGGCCTTGCCGAATCCGCATCAGCCTTCACGGCCGTCGATGCGCGGGCTGGACAGATAGCGGCCGTAGACGGCCACGTAAATCGCGAACGCGGCCGACCAGCTGATCGCGGCGCACGCCAGCGCATGAGTGCGCCATCCCATCGCATCCACCGCGGCGAGAAAGCGCGCAACCACGCCGATCTGCACCAGCACATACATCGCCAGCTCGGCGCGCCCGGCTTTCAGCGGCCGGCCCGTATGACCGAGCGCGGTGCGGGTGATCATGCCGATGATCAGTCCCGCCATCGAGCCCACCGCCAGGATGTGGAAGGCGGTGCTGGGAGCGGTCAGGTTCAACGCGGCCGCGGCCAGCGCGAAAAAGCCGAGCGGAATCCACGCGTACGAGACATGCAGGATCCACAACAAGGGATTCTTCAGCGTCGCCGGCGTCTTCCATCCGGCCAGGCGCACCGCCTGCGCGCAGGCGGCCGCGAACGCGAGCGAGGCGCTGAACGGCGGCAGGACGCGCACGATCCACGCCACGCAGGCCAGCGCGGTGAGGGTCAGGCAGATCTTGTCGAGCTTGGGATTCGTGACCGTCCTCACGCCGGTTGCATTCGTGGTAAATCCCGGTATCACGCGCCCGCCGATGACGGACTCGATCATGACGATGACGAGGATCGCGGCGTGGATGGGCGTAATGGGGGCAGCCGCGATCCAGCCGAGCCGCGCGCCGTGGAACAGCAGGTTGGCCGCGGTGAGCAGGGCCAGCAGCAGCACCAGGAACATGTTGCGCTTGTTGCCGGATTTCTTGAGCACGCTGTACAGCGGCCATGCGGCGAACGGCAGGAACAGCACGTCGACCAGCGCCGCGAAGGCCGGCGGCGCCGCCAGCATGGCCAGCCTCCCCGCCAGCCACAAGGCGGCCAGGGCGGCGAGGTGGCCGCCGCGCGGCGTCCACAGGCCGGTCCAGTTGCGGCCGGCGGTGAACAGAAAGCCAATGATCACCGCGATGGCGAAACCGAACACCATCTCGTGCATGTGCCAGTTCAGGTCGACGTTGACCAGCGCCTGCGCCCAGCCGGCATAGCGCGCGATCCATAGCGGCACGGCGATTGCCGCAAACGCTGCCGCCAGCAGATAGAAAGGCCGGAAGCCGAGCCGGAACAGCGGATGCCCGTCGGTATCCGCCCCGCCCTTGCCCGGCACGCGCGGCTCTTCGATGGTTATGTAGGCCATTTTTTCACCTCATAAAGATTCATTTAAGATGAATCTTATATTGTGGTGACCGGCAAAGCAATGGCGTCAGAGCATCTTTTTCCGAAACAGGGAACGCGGCGGGCGTCGGGCGGCTGTCAGCACGCCTTGCCGATCCGGCACCACGCCGTCACGACGGCGCTCCCCCGCCGCTTCCTCCCGGCCGCAATTCGAGCCGCAGCCCGGTCGTGTCGCTGCCGCCGCCCGGTCCGGTGACGAATCCGAATTTCTTCGCCAGGGCGAGCAAGCCCTGGTTGTGGCTGATCGTCTCGCCGACGATTTCGTGGAGGCCGCGCGACTTGCAATACCCGATCAGCTTTTCGAGCAGCAGGCCGCCCAGGCCTTTGCCCTTCAGGTCGGAGCGCACGATGATCGCGAATTCCGCGCTGATGTTGTCGGGGTCGGCGATCACGCGCGCCACGCCCAGCGTTTCCGGCTTGCCGTCCTCTCCGGCGCGGGTGGCGATGAACGCCATCTCGCGGTCGTAGTCGATCTGGGTGAAACGGGCCAGGTCGGACTTCGACAGCTGGCGCATGCTGATGAACATCCGGTAGCGGATGTCTTCCGGCTCCAGGCGGCTGAAGAATTCGATGTGCTGCGGCCCATCCTCGGGACGGATCGGGCGCAGCACCAGCGGCTGCTGCTGCCAGACGATCTCTTCCTCCAGTTCGCCGGGATAGGGGCGGATCGCCAGCCGGTCGACGCCGCTGCCGCGCGCCGGCATCACCCGGATGCGGGCGTCGAGCGCGATGACGCCGCTGCCATCGGCCAGCAGGGGATTGATGTCGAGCTCGGCGATTTCGGGGATGTCGACCACCAGGTCGGAAATCTGGATCAGCGTGCGGCAGACGGCATCGACGTCGGCCGCCTCCAGGCTGCGGTACGCCGCCAGCAGGCGCGACACGCGGGTGCGCGCCACCAGGTCGCGCGCCAGCACCATGTTCAGCGGCGGCAGCGCGATCGCATGGTCGGCCGTGACCTCGACCGCGATGCCGCCCTGCCCGAACAGGATCACCGGTCCGAACACCGGGTCGGTGGCGACTCCGACGATGAGTTCGCGCGCCTCCGGCCGGCGCACCATGGACTGCACCGAAAAGCCCTGCAATTTCGCGCGCGGGCGCAATTCGCGCACGCGCCGGTTCATCGCCACCGCGGCGGCCGCCACCGCCGTCTCGTCGGCGAGATCCAGCACCACGCCGCCGACATCCGACTTGTGCGTGATGTCGGGCGAGATGATCTTCAGCGCCACCGGAAAGCCGAGCTCCGCCGCGTGCAGCACCGCCTCCTCCACGCTGCGCGCCGAACGCGTCTGCACCACCGGGATGCCGTACGCGGACAGCACCTGCTTGGCTTCCGGCTCGGACAGCATGTTCCTGCCGGCAGCCAGCACGCGCTGCACCACGGCGCGCGCCTCCGCGCGTTCGTCCGGCGCCGCGTGCGGCACCGAGGGAGGCACCTCCATCAGCAGCGCCTGGTTGCGGTGGTATTCGGCGATCTGCATGAAGCCGCGCACCGCCTCCTCCGGCGTATCGTAGGTGGCGATGCCGGCGTCGGAAAAGACGGCGCGCGCCTGCGCCACCGATTCGCCGCCCAGCCAGCAGGCCAGCACGTTGCGCGGCGCCTCCTTGATGACCGGGGCCACCGCCTGCGCGATCTCGGCGCTGGGCACGATCGCGGTGGGCGCATGGATGAACAGCGTGGCGTCGGCTTCCGGCTCCCGCAGCAGCGTCTGCAGGGTCTCGATGTAGCGCTGCGCCGGCGCGTCGCCGATGATGTCGACCGGATTGCCGCGCGACCAGGTGCCGGGCAGGATTTCGTCCAGCTTCATCAGCGCCTGCTCCGACAGGCTGGCCAGCCGCCCCTGCTGCGCGATCAGGGCGTCGGTCGCCATCACGCCGGGCCCGCCGCCGTTGGTCATGATCGCCAGGCGGTCGCCGCGCATCGGGCGCGCGTGCGCGAGCGTTTCGGCGGCGTCGAACAGGTCGGTCGTGCTGTACACGCGCAGCATGCCGGCGCGCCGGATCGCGGCGTCGTACACGTCGTCGGCGCCGGCCAGCGCGCCGGTGTGCGACGCGGCCGCCTTGGCGCCCTCCGGCGCCCTGCCCGCCTTGATCACCAGGGTCGGCTTGGCGCGGGCGGCGGCGCGGGCGGCCGACATGAACTTGCGCGCCGCGCCGGCCGCTTCCATGTACATCAGGATCGCCTGCGTGTCGCTGTCGCTGGCCAGGTAGTCGAGCACGTCGCCGAAATCGATGTCGGCGCTGTCGCCCAGCGAGATGAACTTCGAAAAGCCGATGCCGCGCGACTTGGCCCAGTCCAGCACGCCGGTCACCATGGCGCCGGACTGCGACACGAAGGCGATCTTTCCGGGCAGCGCGTTGGTATGCGCAAAACTCGCATTCAGTCCGATCTTCGGCACCAGCAGGCCGACGCAGTTCGGCCCCAGGATGCGCAGCAGGTGCGGCTTGGCCGCCGCCAGCATCAGGTCCTTCATGGTGCGCCCGCGCAAATCCTTGGCCGCGCCCAGCCCGGCGGTGAGCACGATGGCAGCGCGCGTGCCGAGCGCGCCGAGGTCCTTGATGATATCGGGTACGGTCGACGGCGGCGTGCAGATGACCGCCAGGTCGGGCGCATACGGCAGGCGCGAAACGCCGGAATAGACTTTCAGTCCCGCCAGGCTGTCGTACTTCGGGTTGACCGGGATGATCTCCCCATCGAAGCCGCCGGCCAGCAGGTTCTGCAGCACGGTAGCGCCCACGCTGTGCGGACGGCTGGACGCGCCGATCACGGCGACGGAACGGGGCTCGAACAGGTGCTTCAGATTTCTGATGCTCATGGGTGCCGTCCTTGCAAGTATGTTCTGGTTTGTTTTGGTGTGTTCTATTGTGGAATCTGCCTGTCGCCAGGCACGCGCCGCCGTAGTGCGCGGCACGATTGTCGCGATACGACTCGGAACTCGCCGCTCCCCGGCGGCGATGGATTGGAACGGGAGGATGCCGCAAACGCCGGCCTGACAGCCGGCCCGCCTGCATTTTCGCACGGGCGCGCCTCCGCATCTTGACATGCGGCCGATCTTACAAATCGGCCTTCCCAAAAATTTTGACTTGAGTCAAATTTGCCAAAACTATTCCTTGATTCATACGTGTTTTCTCTGGACTGGCATCCGCCTTGGCCCTACGCTAATGATGCTGGGTCATCGACCAACGGAAGCGCACGCCGCACCCCAACTCGAAGAAGAACATGATCCATTCCTGACAATGAGCCGATTCAGAAAGGGGCACCACATGTCATACAAAACCATTCTCGTACATGTCGATCAGACGAAGCACGCCGCCGAACGCATCAAGGTCGCGGCCAACATCGCGCTCAACGAGGAGGCGCACCTGATCGGCGCGGCGCCGACCGGCGTATCGCGCTACATTTATCAGGCCGGCATGCTGGGCGACGGCGCCGGCTTCAGCGCGCACCTGGAAGCGCACATGGAAGTGCTGCGCCAGCAGGGCAAGCAGGCGCTCCAGCAGTTCGAGGCGCAAGCGCAGCGCATCGGCGTGCGCTCGATCGAATCGCACCTGGTGGACGACGAAGCCGGCGCCGGCATCAGCCTGCAGGCGCGCTACAGCGACCTGGTGGTGATCGGCCAGACCGACCTGGAAGAACCGTCCCCGGCCACCCTGCCCGATTTCCCCGAGTATGTCGTGCTCAACTCCGGCCGTCCGGTGCTGATCGTGCCCTACGCCGGGCAATTCGACACGGTGGGCAAGCGCGTGCTGGTCGCCTGGGACGCCAGCACCAGCGCCACGCGCGCCGTGACCTTCGCCATCCCGCTGCTCAAGCGCGCCGAGATCGTCGAGGTCCTGGTGTTCAATGCCGACGACCAGGGCGACGCGCATGGCGAACAGCCGGGCGCCGACATCGCGCTGTACCTGGCGCGCCATAACATCCGCGTGAACGTGGTGCGGCAAAAGAGCAAGATCGATATCGGCAATGCGCTGCTGTCGGCGGCGACCGACTTCGCCTCCGACCTGATGGTCATGGGCGGCTACGGCCACACCCGCTTCCGCGAGATCCTGCTGGGCGGCGTGACCCGCACGGTGCTCGAATCGATGACCGTGCCAGTGCTGATGGCGCACTGATTCCGTATTCTCCCTTCCGGCGAAAGCGGCTGTCGTTGCGCGACGACAGCCGCTTTTTTGTGCCGGCGCCATTCATGAAAACTTGATCTCAATCATTTATTTGGCCCGACCCGCTCCAGTAGTATCGGGCGGGCGCTGTCCGAACGGCAGGCGCAACCGATCAACTCAATCTTCGATATCAGCATGCAAACCGAGATCCTGAAAGTCACCGGCATGTCGTCCGACGCCTGCGGCGCGAACGTTGCGCGCGCCCTGCAATCCGTCGACGGCGTCACCAATGTCAGCGTGTCCGTCTCCTGCAACCAGGCCGTGGTCCAGTTCGATGAGAAACGCGTCGCCAAGCCGCAGCTGCACGCCGCGCTCAAGCAGGCAGGCTATGGCGTGGTCGGCGTGCGGGCGGTAGACTTGAGCGGCAACGGCGGCGGCAACGGCGGCGGCAGCTGCTGCGGCGGCTGCTGCGGCTGACCGTCAACGCGCCGTTCCGGCCGGCGCCCGCCGGCACCCGTTTTTACTCGGTGGTACGCGTTTGTTTGTACTCGTTGTTCCGCTGCCCGGGTCCGCGCCCGGGCGCCAGCGTTTGCTGCGGCGGGGTCAGTTCGGCTTGTCCGGCGCTCCCGCCATGCCATGCCCCACGGCGAACACCGCGGCCTGCACGCGGCTGCTCAGGTTGAGCTTCTTGAGGATGTTCTGCACGTGGATCTTGACCGTGCTTTCGGCCACGTCCAGCGTGCGCGCAATGATCTTGTTGCTGTCCCCGCGCGCCAGGCAGGCCAGGATTTCCTTTTCCCGCGGCGTGAGCTTGTCCAGTTCTGACGCCGGCGCCGCCGGCTTGGACGCGCCGCCCTGCAGGTGCGCGACCAGCTTGGTGGTCATCGCCTCGGCCAGCACCGGCTCGCCGGCGGCGGCGCGGCGGATCGCCCGCACCAGGTAATCGGCGTCGATGTTCTTGATCAGGTAGCCGCGCGCGCCGGCGGCCAGCGCGGCGGTCAGGTCCTCCGCTTCCTCGGACACGGTCAGCATGATCACCGCCACCTCGGGGCAGTCCTGCAGCAGCAGCTGCAGCGTTTCCAGCCCGGACATGCCGGGCATGTTCAGGTCGAGCAGGACCACGTCCGGGCGCAGCTGCTTGGCGCGCTTGATGCCTTCGACGCCGTCCGCCGCCTCCCCCACGACGGCGAAATCGGAGTGGCGCTGCAGCAGCGAGCGTATCCCGCTGCGGAACAGGGTGTGGTCGTCGACCAGCAGTACGTTGATTGGTTTGGTTGCGGCGTTCATGTTCGGCTCTTGTCCGTTCTGGATGATCAGGCTGCGCGGCGGTGTTCCTGCGCCAGGCGCAATGCCACCATGGTACCTCGTCCCGGCTCGGAACTGATATCGAGCGACGCGTGAATGCGCTGCGCCCGCTCGCGCATGATGTTCATGCCCACGTGCGAATCGCCCTTCTGCAGCAGGGTGGCGGCGTCGAAGCCGACGCCGTCGTCGCGTATCGTCAGCATGAAGTCCCGGTTGTCTTCGAGGCGGATTTCCACCTTCTTCGCCATTGCGTGCTTGCGGATGTTCGACAGCGCCTCCTGCACGATGAACAGCATCTGCAGCTGCTGCTCGCGGCCGAACGGCTTGCCGTTGCCGGCGGTGACGAGGTCGACATCGATCCCCGTCTGGCGGCGGAATTTCTCGACCGTCGTCCTCAGCGCCCCGACCAGATCGTCCTCGGCCAGCCGGCTGCGGAAGTTCAGCAGCAGCTCGCGCACATCCTCGTAACTCTCCTGCACGCCGGCCCGCAGCGCCGGCACGATGGCGGTGGCGTCGTCGATTTTCCCGCTGCGCAGCGAATCGTCCAGCATCTGCACCTGGATGTTGAGGAAGGTCAGGCCCTGCGCGATGCTGTCGTGCAGGCCCTGCGCCACCAGGTTGCGTTCTTCGGAAATCGCCATTTCCTTCTCGCGCGACGCCAGGCGCAGGTTTTCGATGGCGATGCCGAGCAACTGCCCCAGGGTTTCGAGCAGGGCCTTTTCCCGCTCGCTGAAGCTTCTTGGCTTGCGAAAATGCAGGTTGAAGAAGCCGAGGTGCTGCTGGTGCACCAGGATATGGAACACCGATACCGTGGCAAAGCCTTCGCGATGGCATTGCAGGTCGTGCGTCCGGTCCATCTGGCGCAGGTCATGCACCACCGAGACCTTTTTCTCGACCGCCTCGCCGCACAGGCACTCGCCCACCTTCAGGCATTTCTCCTCTTCCGCCAGCCCCGGCGAAACCCCCTGGTGCGCCACCATGAACAGATTGCCACGGCGGTCGTCGAGCACGCGCACCGAGCCGCCGTCGGCATTGAAATACTGGCTGATGCGCAGCAGGAAGCCTTCGCACATCGCTTCCACGCTCTGCGGCCGCTGCAGGAAGGCGGCGCTGTCGTACAACAGCGCCAGTTCGCGGTTCTGGTCTTCCAGCGCGGCCGTCTTCGCCTTGACCCGGTCTTCCAGGCTGGCGTACAGGCCTTCCAGGCGGTCGGCCATCTGGTTGAAGCCCTGCGCCAGCTGGCCGAACTCGTCCTTGCTCTCGACCGGCAGGCGCACGGTGAAATCCTTCTGCGTCATGCGCAGAATGCCGCCGCGCAGGCGCGCCACCGGCGTGACGATCACCAGGAACATCAGGTAGATGATGACCACGGTGCCGCCCAGCGCCAGCGCCACCAGCGCCAGTTGCGACGAGCGCAGCCAGGCGGTGCGCAGTTCGCTGTCGCGTTCGATCAGTTGCACCACCGCATCGACTTCGGCCACAAAGGGCGCGACCTGCGGCTGATAGCGCTGCCACTCGGCCATCCTTGCCGCCCCCTCGCTGGAGAGGATGGCATAGGCCATCGGGCGCATGGTTTGCTGCCAGCGCCGCCATGCCAGCTCGAATTCATCCTGGATCTCCTGGTTGGGCGGCAAAAACAGCGGGCGCTGCGGATCGCCCTTGCGCACCGCGGCAAAGGTCGCTTCGATCTTTTTCAGTTCCGCTTCCGTCTCGGCCCGCGCCGCCGCCGTCTCCGGTTCGTTGACGATGCGCGACAACAGGGTGGTAAGCCGGTAGCTGCGCATGCGCAGGCTGCCGGTTTCGTTGATGGCGGCGGAACTGCCCTCCAGCTGCCAGGACAGGAACAGGGTGGTGCCGATGGCAAACAGCGCCAACGCGAGAAATCCCAGCAGCATGCTGACGATTTTCGTCGATAGCCGTTGCCAGGTGGGTAAGAGTGTCTCCAGCGTCATCGCTCAATTGTATTCCGGTCAGGCTCGCCCACGGGCGCTTTTTTATGCGGCCGCGACCATTCGCCGGGAACGGGAATCTTTCCGCTTTTAGTTACAGCCTGCCAGCTCAGTCAGCTCAGTCGCGCAGACCTTTGCAGTGCCAGCTTCCAGCGGGCAAACGAGCGGCAAAAACTCCTGCTGACGGGCCGAATAGGCCAGCAATGCGCCGGAAGTGATGTCGAAATACCAGCCGTGCAGCCGCAGCCGGCCTTCATCGACCCGCTGCTTCAGCCACGGGTAGGTCAGCAGGTTATCGAGCGAATGCAAGATGCTTGCCATCTCGCAGGCCTTGTGCTGCTGCTCGCTGGTCTTGTGCGGCAGTTCGCGCAGCACGCGCTGCCGCACCGGCTCCGCATGGCGCATCCAGCGCCCGACGAAATCGGTTTCCGGCGTCAGGCGGCGCGGGTTCATCAAGGCGCGGATGCCGCCGCAGCGTGCATGGCCGAGCACGATCACGCGCGCCACCTCCAGCCCGCAGACCGCGAATTCGATGGCCGAGGTGACGCCGGGCGGCGCATCCGGCGTACAGGGAGGAACCAGGTTGGCGATATTGCGCACCACAAACATGTCGCCCGGGTCGCTGCCGGTCAGCAGCGCCGGATCGACCCGGGAATCGCAGCAGCCGATCACCAGGGTGCCGGGCCGCTGCGCCTCGCGCAGGCTGTCGAACAGACACTGATCGCCAAGATACTGTTGCTGGAAGCGGGCAAAGCCCTGGATGAATTTTTCGATGTCTTCCATGATCAGCACTCCATGTTTAGCGGGCTGTTGAAAAACGTCGCGAGCGGGCCGAGATTGCAGAATCGCGCTATCGCTTCATCCCCCGGTCTGGGCCATGAAGCGGATCACTTTTTCCGGCCGCTCGCGGAACTCGTGCTTTTGCGGCTTGAGCTCGATCGCCGCGCGGATCGCGGCTTCCAGTTCGGCGTCGCTGGCGCCATCGCGCAGCAGCGGCCGGAACTCGAATTTCTCCTCCTGGCCCAGGCACAGGTAGAGCGTGCCATCCACCGCCAGCCGCACGCGGTTGCAGGTGGCGCAGAAATGCTGCGACATCGGCGTGATGAAACCGACGCTGGCGCGGCCGTCGGCGGTGGCCAGATAGCGCGCCGGCCCGCCGCCGAGCTCCGCGGCCTGCGGCCGCAGGCCGAATTTGCGCTGCAGGCGCGCCTGGATCGGCCCCAGTTCCAGGTAGGCCGCATCGCGCCCGGTCGCGCCCATCGGCATCGCCTCGATCAGGCGCAGGATGAAGCCGTGCTCGATGCAGAACGCGACCATCGCATCGATCTCGTTCTCGTTGACGCCGCGCATCGCGACCATGTTGATCTTGATCGGATCGAAGCCGGCCGCCTTGCCGGCCATGATCCCGTCCAGGATCTGCGGCAGGCTGTCGCGGCCGGTGATTTTCTCCATGCATGCGCGATCGAGCGAATCGAGGCTGACGTTGATGCGCGATACGCCCGCCGCCTTCAGATCCTGCGCGTAGCGGCTCAGGCGGGTGGCATTGGTCGACAGCGACAGGTCGCGGATGCCCGGCAGGCGCGCGATGCGCATCGCCAGTTCCGGCAGATTGCGCCGCAACAGCGGCTCGCCGCCGGTCAGCCGGATGCGCGCAGTGCCCAGCCGGGCGAAGGCGCCGAGCAGGCGCTCGATCTCATCGAAGGTCAGCCAGTGCTTCGGCTCCTCGAAACCCTTGAAGCCCTTGGGAAGGCAGTAAGTGCAGCGCAAATCGCAACGGTCGGTCACCGACAGGCGCAGATAGTCGATGGAACGGCCAAACCGATCGCTTAACATCATTACTCCCGATCATGGTGGATGAAGCCATTGTATGGGGAGCGGCTGCGCGAGGCAGTTGGCATGAGGAGCTAACCTGGGTAGTTCTTTGGTAGTAGGTTGGCACGATCGAATCGGTCTTGCCGATTAGGCTGCAATGCAGGCTGTAGTGCCGTCATCGCGACCGCCGAATGTTGCAATATACGCAAAGAATCTGCGTGAGAATACACTGGGTGCTGGAAGTTCGGATTGTCCGTATAAGTCGCGTCCGTATAACTTTGGCGGTTTTCTGAAAGGGAATATGAAACAAAGAATTTAAATGTCACTGTGACGTCGCCGCCCCACCGACAATCGCCAGATCAATCACGATCGATACCCGCCGATTGGCCGCCCTTCCCTGCTCGTTCGCATTGTCGGCAAGCGGACGCGTATCGCCGTAACCCACCGCGCGCAGTCGTCCGGCCGGCACGCCGCGCTCGGCCAGAAAGCGCACCACGCGCGAGGCACGCGCCACCGACAATTCCCAGTTTGACGGAAACACGCCGGTGCTGATCGGGATATTGTCGGTATGGCCTTCCACCGAGATCATCTGCCCCGGTGCCATGAAGGTCGGCGACAGGCGTTCCAGAACGCTGGAGCCCTGTTCGTTGAGGTCGGCGCGACCGCTCGTGAACAAGATCCGTTCCTGCAGCTGCAACGTCAGGCGCCGATCTTCCACTTCCATTTTCACCGCATCGGTCAGGCCGGCCTGCACCAGCTGCTGCGCCAGGCGTTGCGCCAGCCGGGCGGCAGGATCGTTCGCGGCATTCGCCCTGAGCGCGGTCTGCTGCCCCTGGCCGGCGGCGTGCTCGTCCGCATCGTGCTTCAGGCGGGTGAAGCGGTCCGGCTGGAAGGTGGAAAACGCGAGCAGCACGACGAACCAGGTCAGCAGCAGCGTCATCATGTCCAGGTAGGTAATCAGCCACGCCGTGTCTTCCTCCCCTTCCTCACGGCGCGTCACGCTGTCCTGCCAGTCGATCACCCTCTTCCAGCGCCGCGTCACGTCCGGCAATGGCGCCGGCTCGGACGCCGCTGCTTTCTGCGGCGCGGGCTGGCTGTCATTATTCTCGGCCATCAGCCTTCCCCTGCGGTGCCGGAACAAGCGGCGCCGGCTTGCCGACGGCCTGCCTGATCTCGTCCTCGTGATGCGCTTCCAGGCTTTCCAGGTACAGGCGGATGAAGGACGGGCTGCGCCGCTGCGCCATCAGGGTCACGCCCTCCAGCACCAGGTTCATCTGCATCACGCGGCGCTCGGTGCGGCGTTCGAACTTGATCGCGATCGGCTTGAACAGCAGGTTGGCCAGCAGGATGCCGTACAGGGTGGTGATCATCGCGATCGCCATGTTGGCGCCGATCGACTGGAAGTCGCCCTGCAGGTTGTGCAGCATGCTAATCAGCCCGAGCAGCGTGCCGAGCATGCCGAAGGCGGGAGCATACATCGCCATGCTGCGGAAGATCTGCGCTTCGGCCGCTTCGCGCGCCTTGAGCTTGGCAATACGCCACTGCAACAGTTCGACGATGTCGTCCACTGGCGCGCCGTCGATCACCAACTGCACGCCGGTGCGCAGGAAGGGATTACGGCAGTGTTCGAGCGCGTCGTCGAGCGCGGCGATCTGGCCAGCGAAGTACTTGCGCGAGACGTTGATGATTTCCTCCATGTCCTCCTGCGCATACAGCCGCTCGTTGCGCAGCACGATGCCGAACACCTTGAACACGCGGACGACCTCGCGCAGCGGATAGCTGATGAGCGTGGCGGCAACGGTTCCGCCCACCACCAGCACCAGACTAGGCAGGTTGAAGAGATCGGCAGGATTGGGCGCGCTGGACAGTGCGCCGAGCACGACAATGGCGGCGGCCAGCAACAGGCCTAGTATGGTGGATGGATTCATTGTTCAGGTTCTACTTGAGGAGCCACTATTGTGCCCCAGGAAGACTTCCCGGTCATCCCGCCCGCAGCGCCGCCTGCGCAGGCGCGCCAGCCAGCACCACGCGGTTGCGTCCCTCCTCCTTGGCCCGGTATAGCGCGGCATCGGCATCCTTGAGCAGCTCCTCCCAGCCGGCATGGGCCTCGTCGTACAGCGCGACGCCGATGCTGACCGTAAACCGCACCTCGCCGCGCGCCGAATCGACGCGCTGCGCCTCGATCACCGTGCGCAGGCGTTCGGCGCACGCCAGCGCCGCCTCGCGGCCGGTCTCGGGCAGGATGCAGACGAATTCTTCGCCGCCGAAGCGGCCGACATGGTCGATTTCGCGCATCTGGGCGCGGCAGGCATCCGCCAGCCGCCGGATCACGCGGTCGCCGACGTCGTGCCCGTAGGTGTCGTTGACGAGCTTGAAACGGTCGATATCGAGCATCAGCACCGCCAGCGGGCGGCGGTGGCGGCGCGCCAGCGCCATTTCGCGCGCCGCCAGCTCGTTCAGGCGGCCGCGGTTGTACAGGCCGGTCAGGCTGTCGTGCGTGGCCTGCCGCAGCAGTTCTTCCTCCAGCCGCGCCTCGCTGTGACGCAGGAAGCGGATCATCGACATCAGCGCGTAGGCGATGCCCATCGCGAGCAGGTAGAACACCACATCATTGGCCAATTCGGGAAGCGGCCTGACGAGCGCGGCGCAGATCAGGAACAGCGCGAACGGCGCGCTGACCGCCAGCAGGAAGCTGGCCGCGCTCTGCGCGATGAGGGCGACGAAGAAGACGCCCGCGACGACGCCGACCAGGCCGTAACGGAAGCCGTCCTCCAGCAGGAATTCGGACAGGATGATGGCGGCGCTGAACATCCAGTGCACATAGACGCAGCGTCCGGACGGGCTCAGCGGCAGGATGCCGGGGCGATAGCCGAGCGCGCTGAGGGCGACGAAAGAAATCCGGACCGGGAGCGTCCAGAGGACATGGGCGGAATCGACGAAATAATCCCACACCACGAACAGCAGGACCCAGATGCCGAGCATGGGCGCCATCGCCGCCGCCAGCTGCGACATCCGCGCCTCATGCTTTTCATGCAGCCGCCGCTCGGCGTCGGGCGGCAGCGGCGCGGGATTCAGAATGTCTAACAGCAACGGGCGGCTCCCTCAGGCGCGACATTCCAAGAATTTGCCCAAGGCATGCGCGTCGCCGGATGCGGGCGGAGGATGTCGCAAGTTGTTTAATATTGGTAACAACCAGCTTAACCCCACCGTCCTCGCCGCGCAATTCCTCCCGTGCGTTTCTTCGTGAAAAAACGAAGCTGGATCAAGGATGCATCGCACCTGCCATCCTGTCACTGCACCAGCGGCGTCTCCGCGCCTTCCAGCGTAATTCCCCGGATATCCGCCTTCCCCGCCAGGATGCGCAGGTACTGGTGCACCGCACGCTGCCAGGACTGGCGTGTCAGCGTTTCGGCGATCTGCGCCTTGACGGCTTCGAATGGGATCCGCTTGCCGTCGATGCGGCGCAGCACCTGCACGATATGCAGCCCGAAACGGGTTTCCAGCAGGCGGCCGGCGAGTTCGCCCTGGGACAGGCGGAACACGAAGTTCTCGAACTCCGGCACGGTCTGCCCGCGCGTCAGCTGGCCCAGGCTGCCGCCCAGCTGCCCGGACGGGCAGTTGGAGTATTGCTTCGCCAGCTCCTCGAAGCGTTCCGGATGCAGCTTCAGCTCGGCCAGCACGGCTTCGCCGGTTTCCCGCAGCAAGTCGAGCGGGGCGTTCGGCGTCACCTGGAACAGGATGTGCCGCGCCTCCACCATCTCGCCGCTCGTAAACAGCTCGGGGCGGTTGCGGTAGAAGGTTTCGCACGCCGCATCGTCCGCCTCCGGCACGCGCACCTCCTGCGCAAACAGCGCCTCGATGCGCTCGTCCTCGTCCGCGCCCGCGATACCGAGACGGTCGGCTTCCTGCAGCAGGAGCGTGCGCAGCACCAGCTCATGCACGGTTTCCTTCAGCGGATTGCCGGCCTTTTGATGATGCGGCAGCTCCTGTTCGATGGCGCGGTCGGTGATTTCGACGCCGTTGACCGAGATTCCCATGATGCGGGCTCCTGTACGGATGATTGACGGATATTTAACGCGGACGCACCAGCTGGTAGGCGCGGCCGAGGTAGCCGACCGAGGCGAAGCCGCTCCACACATGCACCAGGCGGGTGAACGGGAAGATCACGAACAGCGACATGCCCATGAACAGGTGCAGCTTGAACAGCAGCGGCGCCTCATCGATGAACTGCGCGGCGTCGCCGCGGAAGGTCACCACGTGCTGGGCCCAGTTCATGAACTGCACCATCAGGTGGCCGTCGGTATGCGATGCCGACAGCACGATGGAACCCAGGCCGAGCGAGAGCGTGGCCAGGATCCACAGCATCACGACCTTGTCCTTGACGGTGGTCACCGCGCGCAGGCGGTCGTTGGAGAAGCGGCGCGCCAGCAGGATCAACAGGCCGATCATGCACAGCGAGCCCATGATGCCGCCGGCGACCATCGCGACAATCTGCTTGGTGCCGTGCGTCACGCCCAGCGTGTCCCACACCCAGACCGGGGTCAGCAGGCCGACCGCGTGGCCGAAGAACAGGCCGATGATGCCGACGTGGAACAGGATGCTGCCGACGCGCAGGCTGCCCCGGTGCAGCAGCTGGCTGGAGTCGGACTTCCACGTATATTGCTCGCGGTCGAACCGGATCAGGCTGCCGAGCAGGAAGACCGACAGCGCGATGTACGGGTAGATCCCGAATGCGAATTGATGCAGGTAACTCATGTTGTTATCTCCTTTTCATGAATCCGGTCAACCGGCGCAGCCGGTGGCGGCGCGCGATCCCTTGGGATAGAAGTTAATTGGCTGCGGGCCGCCCGCCGCCTTCTTCAGCAGCGGCTCGACGCCGTCCACGCCGGGTCCGAAGGTTTCCAGCGCCTCGTCCATGTCGCGCACCGGCGGCTCGGACAATTCTTCGGCGGCCACCGGGCTCAATTGCTGCAGCACGTCGAAGACCGGCGCATACGGGCTGCCGTTGGCGGCCAGCTTGCGGCCGACGTGGGCCAGCACATGCACCGCGTCGCCCAAGAGGCGCTCGGCCTCGTCCCGCTCCAGCTGCGACAGGAATTCGAGGAACAGCGGCACGTAATCCGGCAGGTCGTCGCCGCTCATCTGCAGGCCGTGCTTCTTGTATTCCTCCATCAGATCCACCATCGCCTGGCCGCGGTCGCGCGATTCGCCGTGGATGTGCTCGAACAGGTGCAGCGAATGCGAGGGATTGCGGTCGAAGGTGGCGACGTAGTTTTCCTGCAGGGTGATCAGGTCCTCCCGCTTCAGGTAGTCCAGCAGCGGCTGCAGCGATGCGGTCGGCACCGGCGCCTGCCGCAGGATCGCCTCGATTTCCGGCAGACAGTCGATCAGGTCCTGCTCGGGGTAGAGCAGCAAGACGGATAGCGCTTGGTAGTGTTTCATCGTGGGTCCTTTATGCCTTGTGTCCCCTCCCCCTTGGAGGGGGATAGGGTGGGGATAGTGAGCTGGAATCAGCGGCTTCATATGCACGACCACTCTACCCCCATCCCGGCCTTCCCCCTGCAAGGGGGAAGGAGCTGTCACTCTCCGCTCAGACGTTCTCGATAGCCTTCTTCTTGCGCGACTTCGGCATGTCCACAAAGATCACCGATCCCTGCTTCTTCTTGCCGAACAGCGAAGCGTCGCTCACGCCGTCCGAACAGCCGTTGCCGAAGCTGAAGCCGCAGGAGCCTTTCTCGTTGAAGCTGTCTTCGACCATCTCCTTGTGGCTGCTCGGGATCACGAAGCGGTCTTCGTAATTGGCGATCGCCATGATGTGGTACATGTCTTCCGCGGTGGCCTTGTCGAGCCCGACCTGCTTGAGCACCTCCAGGTTCTCCATGCCTTCGACCGACTTGCCGCGCATGTAGGCGCGCATCGCCAGCATGCGGTCCAGCGCATGCACCACCGGCGCTTCCTTGCCCGCGGTGAGCAGGTTGGCGAGGTATTTCACCGGGATGCGCAGGCTGCGGGTGTCGGGGATGATGCCGTTCATGCCCATCTTGCCGGACTCGGCCGCCGCCTGGATCGGCGACAGCGGCGGGATGTACCAGACCATCGGCAGCGTGCGGTATTCCGGATGCAGCGGGAAAGCGACCTTCCATTCCATCGCCATCTTGTACACCGGCGACTTCTTCGCAGACTCCAGCCAGGAATCCGGGATGCCCTGCTTGCGCGCTTCCTCGATCACCTTCGGATCGTGCGGATCGAGGAACAGCTTCAACTGAGCTTCGTACAGGTCCTGCTCGTCGGCCACCGAGGCCGCGGCTTCGATCTGGTCGGCGTCGTACAGCATCACGCCGAGATAGCGGATGCGGCCCACGCAGGTTTCCGAGCACACGGTCGGCTGGCCGGCCTCGATGCGCGGGAAGCAGAAGGTGCACTTCTCGGCCTTGCCGGAAGACCAGTTGTAGTAGATCTTCTTGTACGGGCAGCCGGAGATGCACATGCGCCAGCCGCGGCACTTGTCCTGGTCGACCAGCACGATGCCGTCGTCCTCGCGCTTGTAGACGGAGCCGGACGGGCAGGAGGCGACGCAGGCCGGGTTCAGGCAGTGCTCGCACAGGCGCGGCAGGTACATCAGAAAGGTGTTCTCGAAGGTGCCGTAGATTTCCTTCTGCACGCCGTCGAACAGCTTGTCCTTGCTGCGCTTGGCGAATTCGCCGCCGAGGTCGTCTTCCCAGTTCGGGCCCCATTCGATCTTGTCCATCTTCTGGCCGGTGATGACCGAGATCGGGCGCGCGGTCGGCGGGGTTTCCGACAGCGGCGCGTTCTGCAGGCGCTCGTAGTCGTAGGTGAACGGCTCGTAGTAGTCGTCGATCTCCGGCAGGTTCGGGTTGGCGAAGATATTGGCCAGGATCTTCAGGCGGCTGCCCTGGCGCGGCTCGATCTTGCCGTCGGCGTTGCGCTTCCAGCCGCCGTTCCACTTATCCTGGTTTTCCCATTCCTTCGGATAGCCGATGCCGGGCTTGGATTCGACGTTGTTGAACCACGCGTATTCCACGCCGTCGCGGCTGGTCCAGACGTTCTTGCAGGTGATCGAACAGGTGTGGCAGCCGATGCACTTGTCCAGGTTCAGCACCATGCCGATTTGCGCTCTGATTTTCATTTCTGCTCCTTATTCGCTCCTTCCCCCTTGCAGGGGGAAGGTTGGGATGGGGGTAGAGTGCTTGCGCCAGGTAGTCGTTGTTACGAACTCACTACCCCCACCCTAACCCTCCCCCTGCAAAGGGGGAGGGAACATTTTCTTTACATGGCGGGCTTTGCCTTCATCGCCATGGCCGGTTCCTCCTCATGCTTGGCGACCACCGCCTTGCCATGCGCCTCATGTTTCGCTTCAGGATCTTCCTTGCGCGGTCCTTCGAGCCACTCGACGTTCTTCATCTTGCGCACCAGGACGAATTCGTCGCGGTTGGAACCGACGGTGCCGTAGTAGTTGAAGCCGTACGACAGCTGCGCATAGCCGCCGATCATGTGGGTCGGCTTGGTCACCGCGCGGGTCACCGAATTGTGGATGCCGCCGCGCATGCCGGAGGTCTCCGCGCCGGGAACGTTCACGATCTTTTCCTGGGCGTGGTACATCAGCGTCATGCCGACCGGGACGCGCTGGCTGACCACCGCGCGGGCGGTGAGCGTGCCGTTGACGTTGAACACCTCGATCCAGTCGTTGTCGACGATGCCGGCCGCCTGCGCATCCTCTTCCGACAGCCACACATGCGGGCCGCCGCGCGACAGCGTCAGCAGGCGCAGGTTGTCCGAGTAGGTCGAGTGGATGCCCCATTTCTGGTGCGGGGTGATCCAGTTCAGCGCGATTTCCTTGTTGCCGTTCGGGCGCTTGTTCAGGATGCCTGCGGTCGTCTTGGTGTTGATCGCCGGCTTGTACACGCAGAAGCCTTCGCCGAACTGGCGCATCCACAGGTGATCCTGATAGAACTGCTGGCGGCCGGTCAGGGTGCGCCAGGGGATCAGCTCGTGCACGTTGGTGTAGCCGGCGTTGTAGCTGACCTCTTCCGATTCCAGCCCGGACCAGGTCGGCGACGAGATGATCTTGCGCGGCTGCGCCTGCACGTCGCGGAAGCGGATCGAATCGTGCTCGCGCGGGATCGCCAGGTGGGTATGGTCGCGGCCGGTGATCTTCGACAGCGCATCCCAAGCCTTCACCGCCACGTGGCCGTTGGTTTCCGGCGCCAGCGACAGGATCATCTCCGCCGCGTCGATCGCGGTGTCGAGGCGCGGCTGGCCCTTGGACACGCCCTCTTCCGTCACCACGCGGTTCAGCCCGCGCAGGATGTCCACTTCATGCCCGGTCTTCCAGGCGATGCCCTTGCCGCCGTTGCCGGCCTTTTCCAGCAAGGGGCCGATCGAGGTGTACTTCTTGTACACGTCGCGGTAGTTGCGCTCCACCACCGTCATCGCCGGCATGGTCTTGCCGGGGATCGGCTCGCACTCGCCGGCGCGCCAGTCCTTCGGATCGAACGGCTGGCCCAGTTCCTGCGGGGTGTCGTGCATCAGCGGCGTCAGCACCAGGTCCTTCTGCGTGCCGAGGTATTCGCCGCCGATCTCGGAAAACTTCTTCGCGATGCCCTTGTAGATTTCCCAGTCCGACTTCGACTGCCACAGCGGCTGCACCGCTTCCGACAGCGGATGGATGAACGGGTGCATGTCGGAGGTGTTGAGGTCGTCCTTCTCGTACCAGGTCGCGGTCGGCAGCACGATGTCGCCGTACAGGCAGGTGGTCGACATGCGGAAGTCGAGCACCACCAGCAGGTCCAGCTTGCCTTCGGCCGCCGGGCGCACTTTCACTTCCTTCGGCTGCACGCAGCCCTTTTCCTCGCTCATCAGCGCGTTCTGGGTGCCGAGCAGGTACTTCAGGAAGTACTCGTGGCCCTTGCCCGAACTGCCGAGGATGTTGGAGCGCCACACGAACATGTTGCGCGGGAAGTTGGCCGGATTGTCCGGATCGTCGCAGGACAGGTTCAGCTTGCCGGCCTTCAGGTTTTCGACCGCATACTTGACCGGGTCCTTGCCGGCGGCTTCCGCGGCGCGCACGACTTCCAGCGGATTGGTTTCCAGCTGCGGCGCGGACGGCAGCCAGCCGAGGCGCTCGGCCTTGGCGTTGAAGTCGATCAGCGCCATCTGCTCCATCTTGCCGTCGGCGGTCGGCGCCAGGATCTCGGAGGTATGCAGCTTCTCGTGCCGCCACTGGCTGGTATGCGCGTAGAAGAACGAGGTGGAGTTCATCTGGCGCGCCGGACGGTTCCAGTCGAGCGCGAACGCCAGCGGCGTCCAGCCGGTCTGCGGGCGCAGCTTTTCCTGGCCCACGTAGTGCGCCCAGCCGCCGCCGGACTGGCCGACGCAGCCGCACATCATCAGCATGTTGATGATGCCGCGGTAGGTCATGTCCATGTGATACCAGTGGTTGAGCGCCGCGCCCACGATCACCATGCTCTTGCCGCGCGTCTTGTCGGCATTGTCGGCGAACTCGCGCGCCACGGTGATGACGTCGGCCGCCTTCACGCCGGTGTGCTTTTCCTGCCATTTCGGGGTGTACGGCACATCGTCGTCATACGAGCTGGCGACGTTGCCGCCGCCCAGGCCGCGATCGACGCCGTAGTTGGCCATCGACAGGTCGAACACGGTCGCCACCAGCCCGGTCGTGCCGTCGGCCAGCTGCACCTTCTTCACTGGCACGTTGCGCATCAGCAGATCGTCGGCATCGGCGCCGCCGAAATAGGCGAAGCCGACCGGCTTGATCTCGTCGGCGCAGTCGATCAGCGACAGCTTCGGATCGATCGCATCCCCCTTGCCGTTCTTCAGTTCGAGGTTCCACTTGCCGCTCTCGCCCCAGCGGAAGCCGATGGTGCCGGATGGCGCGGCAATCTTGCCGGTCGCCTCGTCGATCACCAGCGTCTTCCATTCCGGGTTGTTGGCTTCGTCGAGGTTGTTTTCGAGGTTGGAGGCGCGCAGGAAGTAGTCGGGGATCAGCTTGCCGTCCTTTTCCTTGAGCAGCACCAGCATCGGGAAGTCGGTGTACTGCTTCGCGTATTCGCGGAAGTACGCGGATTTATTGTTGGCGTGGTATTCCTTCAGGATCACGTGGCCCATCGCCATCGCCAGCGCGGCGTCGGTGCCCTGCTTCGGCGCCAGCCAGATGTCGCCGAACTTGGCCATCTCGCCGAAGTCGGAGGAGACGGCGACGGTCTTGGTGCCCTTGTAGCGCACTTCGGTATAGAAGTGGGCGTCGGGGGTGCGGGTCATCGGGATGTTCGAGCCCCACACCATCAGGTAGGTCGAGTTGTACCAGTCGGCCGATTCCGGCACGTCGGTCTGCTCGCCCCAGATCTGCGGCGACGACGGCGGCAGGTCGCAGTACCAGTCGTAGAAGCTCATCGCCACGCCGCCGATCAGCGACAGATAGCGCGTGCCGGCCGCGTAGCTGACCATCGACATCGCGGGAATCGGCGAGAAGCCGATGATGCGGTCCGGGCCGAACTTGCCGATGGTGAAGGCATTCGCCGCGGCGATGATCTCGTTCACCTCGTCCCAGGTGGCGCGCACGAAGCCGCCCTGCCCGCGCACGGATTTGTATTTCTTCGCGCGTTCCGGATTCTGGCTGATGTACTCCCAGGCCTGGACCGGCGACATCGTCACGCGCGCCTCGCGCCACATCTGCATCAGGCGGCCGCGCACCATCGGGTACTTGACGCGCTGCGCCGAATACACGTACCAGGAATACGAAGCGCCGCGCGGGCAGCCGCGCGGTTCATGGTTAGGCAGGTCCGGGCGGGTGCGCGGATAGTCGGTCTGCTGGGTTTCCCAGGTGATCAGGCCGTTCTTCACATACACCTTCCAGCTGCAGGAGCCGGTGCAGTTCACGCCGTGCGTGGAGCGCACGATCTTGTCGTGCTGCCAGCGCTGGCGATAGGCGTTTTCCCAGGTGCGGTCTTCCCTGACTACCGCGCCATGGCCGTTGGAAAAGCTTTCCTTCGGCTTGCTGAAGAATTTCAGTCGGTCCAGAAAGTGACTCATGGTTTCTCCATAAAGGCCTTCTCTGCGCGAAGGCCTCAAGTTGATTTGTAATTAGTGTAGGTATCCGGCGTGGTGCGTGATATTCGCTGGAAGGCGGTTTTGCGTCGGCGATGGAACTAGCCGGTCTACTCCGAAAGAACTACGCGCCCGGTTACGGCCATCGCCCGGCCGCAAAAATGGGTAGGGCGGAAGGCGCTGCGCTGTTCCGCCCTACCGTTGCCTCCACCTGCCTTTTTTCTGCCTGCGGGAAAAAGGATCAGCAGGGCATCTCCGCGCCCTTGCGCGAATAGAACCACCAGGTGATCGCGATGCAGCTCACGTAGAAGCCGATGAAGGCCCACAGCGCCGCTTCCGGGCCGCCGGTCATCGCGATCGAGGTGCCATAGCTCTTCGGGATGAAGAAGGCGCCGTAGGCGGCCACCGCCGAGGTGAAGCCGAGCACCGCGGCCGCTTCCTTGTTGGCCTCGATGACAGCCTGCGCCTGCGATGCCTGGTCCTTGGCGGCTGCGCGCTGGCGCTCGGTCAGGAAGATCACCGGGATCATGCGGAAGGTCGACGCGTTGCCCACGCCGGTGCCGGCGAACAGCAGCATGAACATCCAGAAGAAGCCGGTGAAGCTGCCGCTTCCTGCGCCCCCCGCGCCATGAGGCAGGAAGGCGATCACGCCGACCACCGCCGCCACCATGACCACGAAGGTCCAGAAGGTCACGATCGCGCCGCCCAGCTTGTCGGAAATCCAGCCGCCGGCCACGCGCGCCAGCGCGCCGACCAGGGGGCCGAGGAAGGCGTACTGCAGCGGATTGACTTCCGGGAACAGCGTCTTGGTCAGCAGCGGGAAGCCGGCGGAGTAGCCGATGAAGGAACCGAAGGTGCCGACATACAGCCAGCACATCAGCCAGTTGTGCTTGCGCTTGAAGATCACCGCCTGCTCGGCGAAGGAAGCCTTGGCCGAGGCGATGTCATTCATGCCGAACCAGGCGGCAATCGTGGTCAGCGCGATGAACGGAACCCAGATGAAGCCGGCGTTCTGCAGCCACATCTGCTTGCTTTCCGCGCCCTTGACCCAGGTCTGCGGATCGCCGCCCAGGCCGCCGAACACGCCGGCGGTGATCACCAGCGGCACCACGAACTGCACCACCGACACCCCCAGGTTGCCGAGGCCGGCGTTCATGCCGAGCGCGTAGCCCTTCTGCGCCTTCGGGAAGAAGAAGCTGATGTTGGCCATCGACGACGCGAAATTGCCGCCGCCGAAGCCGCACAGCAGCGCCAGGATCAGCATGGTCGGATAGCTGGTGTCCGGGTTCTGCACCGCAAAGCCGATGCCGATCGACGGGATCAAGAGCGAGGCGGTCGAGATGGTGGTCCACTTGCGGCCGCCGAAGATCGGCACCATGAAGGAATAGAAAATGCGCAGCGTCGCGCCCGACAGGCCGGGCAGCGCGGCCAGCCAGAACAGCTGGTTGGTGCTGTACTTGAAGCCGATGTTGGGCAGGTTGACCACCACCACGCTCCACACCATCCAGACCGCGAACGCCAGCAGCAGCGCCGGAATCGAGATCCACAGGTTGCGGTTCGCCGTGCTCTTGCCCTTGCTCAGCCAGAAATCGGGAACCTCGGGTTCCCAGTAGCTAATCACGTATTTGCTCACAATGCTCTCCTATTGATATGGCACGGGCGCCGCCCGTGCCCGGAAGGGTTGTTCAGGCCGCCTGCGCCATCGGCAGCGATTTCGCGGCCGCTTCTCGTTGCGGCTTGAACGAGAAATGCATCCACACCAGCGATACGCATACCGTGCCGTACAACAGCATGAAGGAGCTGGAACGGATGCCGGTGATATCCACCAGCGCGCCGAACATGATCGGCAGGATGAAGCCGCCCAGGCCGCCGGCCAGGCCGACCACGCCCGACACCGCGCCGATGTTGCGGTCGAAGTCGTCGGAAATGAACTTGAACACCGAAGCCTTGCCGATCGCCATCGCCACGCCGACCACGAACAGCAGCACGGTGAACATGACCGGATTGACGCCGATGTGCATGGTCATGTCGCCCGACACCGTCTTGATGACCATCGACGTCTGCGGATACGACAGCAGGAAGAAGCACACCCAGCACACCCACATCACCCACCAGGTCACCTTGTAGGCGCCGTATTTGTCGGAAATCCAGCCGCCGAGCGCGCGCAGCACGCCGCCCGGCAGCGAGAAGCAGGCGGCCAGCAGCGCGGCCAGCTTCATGTCGAAGCCGTATTCGGACACGTAATACTTGGTCATCCACAGCGCCAGCGCGACATAGCCGCCGAACACCACCGAGTAGTACTGCGAGTAGCGCCACACGCGCGGATCCTTCATCACCTTCAGCTGTTCGGCGAAGGACACCGAGGACGGCACGTTATGCGACTTGTCGGTATACGAGAACATCCAGAACAGCAGCGCGGTGACCAGCATCGCCACCGCATAGACCTTGGGCAGCATCTGCCAGCCGAATGCCGCGATGATGGCGGGCGCGACGAACTTGGTCAGCGCGGAACCGGAATTGCCGGCGCCGAACACGCCCATCGCCAGGCCGCGCCGCTGCGGCGGGAACCAGCGCGCCACATACGGCGTGCCGACCGAGAAGGAGCCGCCGGCCAGGCCGACGAACAGGCCGAGCACCAGGAAATGCCAGAACTCGGTGGCATGGCTGATCAGCCAGATCGGCACCACGGTGGCGATCATCAGCACGAACATCACGATGCGGCCGCCGTATTTGTCGGTCCAGATACCGAGCGGCACGCGGATCAGCGAACCGGTCAGCACCGGCGTCGCCGCCAGCAGCCCGAACTGCGTTTCGTTCAGCCCGAGCTTGGCCTTGATCGGAATCCCGAGAACCGCGAACATCATCCAGATCGCAAAACAGATGGTGAACGCGAAGGTACTGCTGACGAGTACGGAAATCTGCTTTCTTGCGCTTTGATCGGCCACGACACACCTCCCTTTGGACGAATGACCAGATGCAGCAAGATTACGCCGGGGGTGGCGACGCCACTATTGGCCGGAGGGGTATTCCGCAAGGGGCAAGCGAATTAGTCCGGTAGCGCTTAGGGATTAGGCGCCGGCCGGCAAAAATAGATAATAAGTAGTAGAGCGGAATGGCGTTATTCAGGTGCAATCCGACTAGAACATCCCCCCGCTTCCGGGAAAATCGAGCCCCAGCCTGTTGTGCAGCGAGCGCGCCTGCAGCAGCGCATCGCGCAGGAACTCGCGATCGGAGCGGTCGATGTCGCGCGGCGCCAGATGGTTGTGCATTGCCTCCCCGCGCAGGTAGCTGCGCTGCTGGATTTTCAGCCGCATCATCTGCACGAAATAGAACGCCCTGATCCAGCGCTCGGCATCGTTCGGATGCAGCCGATGCGCTTCGACCGCCTGCCGGAAACGCTGCGCGGTATTGCTGGCATGGCTGCCGCTGGCCAGCCCGTAGATGCGCGCGGCATCGACGAACAGGGCGGCGACGCCGACCTTCAGGTCGATGGTGCCCGGGTATTTTCCATGCTTGTCGAGGATGAAGCGCTGGAACATCCCCAGCGGGACCTGGCGCTTCAATGCATTGGCCGCCATCTGGAACTGGAAGCGCCGGTTGCCCGCGGCTTCCCGCGCCAGCCAGCCGGTGAGCTCATCGGCCAGTTCGAATGCGCCGTACAGCGGGCGCAGGTCGAAGAAGATGCTGGCATTGAGCAGCGCCTGCGGATCGCCCTCGATGATCCAGTTCCGGAATCGTTCCTTCCATTCGGACAGGCTGAGGCACCATTCGGGATTGCCCGCCATCACGCCGCCGCTACACAACGGAAAACCGCACGCCTCCAGCACCGCGTTGATGCGCTGCGCCAGCGGCAGCAGCGCCGCACGCATCGCCGCGGCATCCGGCGCGCCGGCAAAGATGATGCCGTTGTCCTGATCGCTGGACAAGGTCTGTTCCTGACGCCCCTCGCTGCCGAGCGCTATCCAGCACCAGCGCATGCCCTCGACGCCGGCATCCTTGCCGGCCACCTCGATCACGCGCCGCGTCAGCAGATCGTTGAGCAGCGAAATGAACAGCGTCATCGGGCGCGCGGCCTGGGTCCGGTCCACCAGGCGATGCGCCAGTTCCTGAATCCGTTGCGCGGCCTGGCGCAAACCGGCTTCGTCGCATGCGGCCGCCACGGCTTGCCGTACGCGATCGAGCTCCGGCTGGTACTCCGCGGCGGAAATCCCCTCCGGCAGTTTGATCGTTTCGGTGTCCGGCGCGACGGCTGCGTTCATGGGATGCGGCGATCAGTAACGGATGCGGGCATAGGCGGTCCGCTGGGCGGCCTCGATCGCCTGCCCGAGAGTAAGGATGTTCTTTTCCGCCAGCAGCGGAATCATCTTCAGGAACACTTCTCCCGTCACGTGGGCATCGCCCAGCGCGGTGTGGCGGCCGACGATATCGACGCCGAAGCGCCGCGCGATCGCTTCCAGCGTGTGCTGCTCCTGGTTGGGATGGAGCACCTGCGACAGCAGCAGGGTGTCGAGCAGCGGCTGCCTGAAGCAAATGCCGCTCCGCGCTTCCTTCATCCGCAGGAATTTCATGTCGAATGCGGCGTTATGCCCCACCAGCACGGTATCTTCGGCAAAACGGTGGAACTGCGGCAGGACTTCCACGATCCCCGGCCGGCCCTTCAGCATCGCATCGGTGATGCCGTGAATGGCGGTGGATTCCGGGCGCAGCGGCTGGCCCGGATGCACCAGCTGGTCGAAGCTTTCCTGTTCCAGCAGACGGCCGTTGACGATGCGTACCGCGCCGATCGAAATGATTTCGTCGCCCGCCTCCGGCTGCAGCCCGGTGGTCTCGGTATCGAATACGGTATAGCTGAGCGCGGACAGCGGACGATCTTCCAGCGCGGCATTCTGCGCGGAGGGCTGGAACAGGTCGAAGTCATAGAATTCGGGCCGCCCCGGCTGCCGCAGCGGGATGTCCACCGGCGCGCGCCTCTCCGCAAGGGGCAGGAGAATCCGGAAATACGACATCGCGCGCGGCTCGTCGAACTGGTACACCACCTCGCCGCCATGCGAGGCCACCACCGACGACAGCGTGAGGCCGGACTGGCCGGCGTTCAGCTGCAGCGACTCGTTCTCCCACGAGCGCAGCGTATCGGCGGACAACGGCCGGCCGGCCCAGCCCAGTTCCAGGTGCGCGAGCCGCCCGACCTGCCGCAACCCAACGCGCAAGCGCGGCACCGCCTGCTCGCGCGTGAGCCGATGCGCGAGATAGGCCAGCGTATGGGTCAGCGCGTAACTGTCGACCTGCAGCCACAGCGTGCCGGCGGCGCATTCCGGATCCAGCTCGGCGTTGTCGAGCCGGCGCACCAGCAGCGCCAGCAAGTCGCTGCCGCGCATTTCCTCCATCCGCCATTGCCCGCCCTGGCTGTCGGCGCGCTGGCGGTCGGCGTCTTCGATGCGCGCGGCCAGGCGCTGCGACTCGTTGTCGATGATGCCGATGAACTGCTGGCGCTTGTATTCGCTCAGCTCGGGGAAATCCTGCATGATCTCCACCGCCGCGCGGATGTTGGCCAGCATGTCGCGGGTTTCATGCGTCAGCAGCTGTTGCAATTGTTCGCGCCTGATTTCCGCCTCGACCTTGCGCGTGATGTCGTCGAGCGTCAGCACGAATCCGTTCAACGCCAGCGCGTCGTCCAGCACCGGCGCCATGTGGGCGCGCACGATGATCCGCCCCTGCTGCAGGCTGGTGACGAACACCGAAATCGGCGAAGTCCCGTCTTCCGCGTGCTGCAGCTGGTACTGGACCTGTTCCAGCGCATGGACGATCAGGTCGCGTTCGAGCAGACCGAATACGGAACGACCGAGGCCGACCGGCGCCGCGCTGGCCGCGCTTCCCTGCGCGGCCTCGAACAGTTTGCGGGCGCGGGTGTTGTACAGCAGGATGCGGCCCTCGATATTGCACACCAACACACCCTGCGCCAGCTCCGACATGAGCGCGGCCAGCCGGTTGCGCTCCTCCGCAAGCGCGCGGTTGGCCGCGTCGATCTTCGCCTGCACATCGTCTTGCAGGCGCTGGTGCGATGCCGCGAGCGTGTTGAGCCTGGCGCCCAGTTCGCGCACTTCGCGCGCCCCCTGCGGCGCGATCCGATAACCGGGATTGCTCATCAGCAGGACGGCCTCTTCCGCCATGCGCGCCATCGGCACGAGGTAGCGGTCGATCAGCGCCTTGAGCGCCAGCCCTTGCAGGGTCACCAGCAACAGCGCCAGCAGCAGTATCGGAGCGGCGCGCGGCAGGAGCAGCTGTTCGATCAGCAACCGCTGCGCGTCGTCGCGCCCGGCCACGACGGCGAAGAAAAAGCCGCCGACGATCGCCAGCTGCGACGCGAACATCAGCGCCAGCAACAGCCAGAAACGGTATTTGAACAATAGTTTGCGGATCATGCGCGCGCCGACAGCAGTTCTCCCACTTTCCCCATCAGCTCCCGGGTCGAAAACGGCTTGATGAAATAGGCGTCGGCGCCCAGCGCCAGACCCTTGCTGACATCCACGTCGCGCGCCTTGGCCGACAGCATCACGATCCTTATCCGCCTGCCGTCGTTCTGCTCGCGGATCCGGCGGCACACCGCGTATCCGTCCTGCTTCGGCATCAGCACATCCAGCAGCACCAGGTCCGGCCGGAACGCCTCGACCAGCCGCATCGCCTGCTCGCCGTCGTGCGCCACCGCCACCTCATAGCCGCGCTGCTGCATGAGGAATTCGAGCGCTACGACGATATTCGGTTCGTCGTCGACGATCAGCACCTTCCGTGCCATCCATGTATCTCCTCAGCGCGCGTGGGCCGCGCCGGATGCTGCATGAGCAAGCCCCGGGAATCGCTTCCCGGGGCTCGTGCTCCGGCGCTGGCGCCGGGTAATTCCGCGCACGGCCAGAGCCGTGCGCACCGCCTTAGTGGCCGGATGCGGCGGCCGCGCCGATGCCGGTTTCGGAACGCACCTTCTGCGCTTCGTAGCCGGCCTTGTCTTCGCGGGCGCGCTCGCTGCCGTCGAGGATCGAGAACAGCCAGATGCCGATGAAACCGACGGCCATCGAGAACAGCGCCGGCGAGGTGTACGGGAAGATCGCTTCCTTGTAACCGAACACATCCACCCACACCGACTTCGAAATCACGGTGAGAACGACCGCGGTGATCAGGCCGAGGAAGCCGCCGATGGTCGCGCCGCGGGTGGTGCAATCCTTCCACAGCACCGACATGAACAGCACCGGGAAGTTGGCCGAGGCGGCGATCGCGAACGCCAGCGACACCATGAACGCGATGTTCTGCTTCTCGAACACGATGCCCAGCACCACCGCGATGATGCCGAGGATGATGGTGGTCACGCGCGACACGCGCAGCTCGCTTTCGCTGCTGGCCTGGCCCTTCTTGAACACGGTCGCGAACAGGTCGTGCGACACGGCCGAGGCGCCCGACAGGGTCAGGCCCGCCACCACCGCCAGGATGGTCGCGAACGCCACGGCCGACATGAAGCCGAGGAATACGTTGCCGCCGACCGCCTTGGCCAAGTGGACCGCCGCCATGTTGTTACCGCCGAGGAGCTTGCCTGCCGCATCCTTGAACTCCGGATTGGTGCCGACCAGGACGATCGCGCCGAAACCGATGATGAAGGTCAGGATGTAGAAGTAGGCGATCCAGGTGGTGGCCCAGAACACCGACTTGCGGGCTTCCTTGGCGCTCGGCACGGTGAAGAAGCGCATCAGGATGTGCGGCAGGCCGGCGGTGCCGAACATCAGCGCCATGCCGAAGGAGATCGCGGAGATCGGGTCCTTGATGAAGGTGCCCGGGCCCATGATTTCATTTTTCTTCGTATGGACTTCGACCGACTTGGCAAACAGCGCTTCCGGGCTGAAGTTGAACTGCGCCATCACGACAAGCGCCATGAAGGAGGCGCCGCCCAGCAGCATGATCGCCTTGATGATCTGCACCCAGGTGGTGGCGGTCATGCCGCCGAACAGCACGTACACCATCATCAGGGTGCCGACGATGAGCACCGCGACCCAGTACTCCAGGCCGAACAGCAGCTTGATCAGCTGGCCGGCGCCAACCATCTGTGCGATCAGGTAGAACGCCACCACCACCAGCGTGCCCGAGGCCGCGAAGGCGCGCAGCGGGGTCTGCTGGAAGCGGTAGGCGGCGACGTCGGCGAAGGTGAAGCGGCCGAGGTTGCGCAGGCGCTCCGCCATCAGGAAGGTGATCACCGGCCAGCCCACCAGAAAGCCGATCGAATAGATCAGGCCGTCGTAGCCGTTGGCGAACACCGCGGCGGAAATGCCGAGAAAGGAGGCCGCCGACATGTAGTCGCCGGCGATCGCCAGGCCGTTCTGGAAACCGGTGATGCCGCCGCCGGCGGTGTAGAAGTCGGCGGCCGACTTGGTGCGGGCCGCCGCCCACTTGGTGATGAACAGCGTGAGGATCACGAACACGCCGAACATCGAAATCGCGGTCCAGTTGGTGGCCTGCTTTTCGGCCTGGCCGAGGTCGCCACCCGCCGCGAAAGCCGCGCCGGACGCGGCAAACAAGGCCAGTGCGGCCCACGCATGATTCTTCTTCAGCATTACAGCACCTTTTTGCGAATTGCGGCGGTCATGTCGTCGAACTCGCTGTTGGCGCGCCGAACATAGATGCCAGTGATCAGGACGGTAAACACAATGACGAACAGCCCGGCCGGGATCCCCCAGGTCATGACGCCCTCGCCTATCTTCGCGCTCAGCAATTCCTTCTTGAACGCGATCAGCAGGATGTAGCCGTAATACACGATCATCATGATCGCGGTGAGCAGCCATCCGTAACTGGAACGGACCGATACCAGCTTCTGGTAGTCCTTGTTCGACTTGATCTTCTGAACAATGTCGTCTTCCATTTGCACATCTCCTAGTCTCGTTGGAACATGGTTTTGAAGTTTTGTGCAGAATATGCGGCCTGGCTTACGGTTCGCTTACCGGAGCCGGCGGGCTGACAAAAAAATATCGGGGGCGGGGAATCGGTGAGGGAATGGGCGAGGGAATGGGCGGCGTGACACGCAGCAAATTTTCCTCTCTGCCGGATGATGATGAGTAGGAGGATGATGATTAATTGTTGCCTGGCTTCCCGGCGCCGGGAAGCGCTCAGCCGCCGGCTAGGCGCTCGCGCATCGCGGGGGTCATCATGACGCTGCGATCGGCGCCGATCAGCATCACCTCTTTCAGTCCGAGATGCTGCGCCATTTCCTGCCAGTGCGTCGGCCCGGCAACGAACAACGGCTTGGAGTGCCCGTCCGAACGCAGGCCGACATCCTTGCCGCCGGAGATGATGATCGTGACCGAGGCCACCAGGTCGGTGGTCTGTCCGGTGCGCGGATCGATGATGTGCGGATGGCGCTTGCCATCCTTCATGAAATAGCGCTGATAGTCGCCGCTGGTGCCGACCGCCTCGTTGTCGTGCAACGCGATGGTGGCGACCGTGCCTTCCGCGCGCGGATCGCGGATACCGACGCGCCAGGGACGGTCGCCCGGACGGCCGATGGCGATGATATTGCCGCCGATATTGACCAGCGCGGCCTTGACATGAGCGGCGCGCAGGATTTGCGCGGCCCTGTCCAGCGCATAGCCTTTCGCATAGCCGCCCAGGTCCAGCATCACCGCCCTGTTCCTGCTTGAAATGCGGGTGCCGTCGAACACCAGGTCGGTCATGCGCGGATTGGCGTCGACCCAGCGCTGGATTTCGGCCGGGTCCGGCCCGTGCTCGGTGATGTCGCTGCTCTGGAAACCCCACAGGCGGATCAGGTGGCCGATCGCCGGGTTGAACAGGTTTTGCGATTGTTCCGCCAGTTCGGTGGCGGACTTCAGCAGGCTGACCATTTCTTCGTCAGCCTGGAACGTCTGGCCGCGCGCGATGGCGTCATTCAGCGCGGTCAGCTGGCTCGGCTGCCAGGCGTGGAACTTGTGGTGCAGCCGGTCGAATTCCTTCAATACTTCGTCACCCAGCGCCAGCGCGCGCTGCTCCGAGTCATCGTAGATGCTGACCTCGACCTGGGTGCCGAACACATGGCCCTGCGTGCGGTAGACCTGCGCCTGCCGGCTGCAGCCGAGCAACAATATCCATACCAACAAAACCGGCAGCCACAACCGCGCCTTACGCATGCCCGTAATCCTGCACCTCTGAAAAAAAAACGCCGTCCGCGCCGGTGATCCGCGCGGACGGCGCCGGCAGCGATCAGCTCGCCTTGCTTACCATGTAGTCGATGGCGGCCTTGACTTCCTCATCCTTGAGCGCCGCATTGCCGCCCTTCGGCGGCATCATCTTGAAGCCGTTGAGCGCATGGGTGTACAGCGTGTCCTTGCCCTGCGCGATGCGCGGTCCCCATGCCGCCTTGTCGCCGACCTTCGGCGCGCCGAGCACGCCGGCGCCGTGGCAGGAGACGCAATTGGCGTTATAGACTTTTTCGCCCAGCGCGAGGTCGCCGCCGCCGGACGATGCGCCCGCTGCCGGAGCGGCGCCCGAGGATGCGACCGGAGCCGAGGCGGAAGGTGCGGGGGCTGCCGGTGCCGATGCTTCCGGCGCGGGCGCGGCGGGTGCCGACGCCGCAGGAGCCTGCTCGGCAGGAGCCGATGCGGCCGGCGGCGTCTGCTGCGCAGGCGCTTCGGTCTTGGGCGCTTCCTCCTTCTTGCCGCATGCTGCCAGCATGGCAACCAGGATGAACGGTAACAACTTGGATGATCTCTTCATGCTTTGCCTTTCTTATTGATGAAACGAACTACAAAAAAACTCAGTGCCCGTCATGCGACATGGTATGCGCGCTGCTGCCCTTGCCGATCATGTCGGCGCCGATCTGTTCGAAGCGCAAGACCTTGCCGCCCTCCTTCTGCGCAAAGGCTTCGGCGTCCTGCATGCTGGAAAACGAACCGAAGGTCGGCCCCATCGAACCGTGCTTGCGGCTGCCGACGACGTAGAACGCCGTTTTTGCATCGATCCAATTGCCTTGCGGATGTTCCCACTCGGTCTTGCCCATGTCCTGTACATACATCGCGGCAACAGCACGCTTGTGCTCAGGCATCAGAATGACACTGAACAACTCCGTCAGGTCGCAGAAGAAATCAGGTTTGCCTTCCGTGTAATGGATCTGCGCCTTGGGACCAGCATAGTCTTTAAGCACCATGCCGTCTAGGGAACATGCAGTGTCGGCAGTCGGTTCCTGTGCAGCAATTTTCTGTGCCGACTGGCTGCATGCACCCAGCGCTGCCAGCAAGGCCAGGCCGGACATCCACTTGAGCGAGGTCTTGCGTGCCACAGCCATGATCGTTTTCGATTTCACTTGAATCTCCAATGGGCAAAAATAAACGGCGTAATGATCCATGCCAGCATGATGCCAACCAGAACCGTCGGATTGGTCAGGTTGTCCGGCATCACGGTCGCCAGGCCGTACATGTTCTGCACCTGTTCCGAACTGAAAATGTTTAACAGCCGAAAGACATCGGCGGGATTCAGCATCAGCAACGCGCCGAACACGCCGCTTCCCAGCGCGCCCTGGCTCATCACCAGCGCCCCCATCAACAGCAGGTCGAAGATCAGCACGAAGAAGAACCACAACCCGATCGCCACGCCGGAGGCGCGGATGCGGTCGGCGGCCAGCACCGACACCAGCAGCGACAGGCTGAGGAAGGCCATGCCCATCAGGATGGCGGAACCGACGAAACCGAGATAGTGGTAGACGTCGCGCGCGCCGAGCTGCGACGACAGCAGCAGCACGCCAGCGCCGAAGCCGATCACGGTGGAACAGGCCAGCGCCGCCGACAGGCCGGCGAATTTCCCGAGCAGGATTTCGAAGCGGGTGATCGGCATGGACAGCAGCAATTCCAGCGAGCCGCGCTCCCTTTCGCCGACCACGGCGTCGTAGCCGAGGATGAGCGCAATCAGCGGCACCAGGTAGATCACCAGGCTGACCAGGCTGGCGACGGTGACATCGATGCCGCGAAAGCCGACCGCGCCCTGCTGGGCCGAGCCGAAATAGGCGATGGCGATGGAGAACAGCGAAAAGATCAGCGCCACCGCCAGCACCCAGCGGTTGCGGATGCGGTCGCGGAATTCCTTGCTCGCGATGACGCGCACCTGCGACCATTCAACGTTGCCGGACATGCGTACCTCCGTATCCCAAAAACAAATCCTCCAGCGACGGCTCGTGGATCGCGATGTCGTGCACCGTATCGGCCAGCGCCGCCAGAATGTTGAGCACCGCGACCTTCTGTCCCGGCAGGCAGGACACGCGCACGCAGTCGTGTTCGATCTTCAGTTCCAGCCCGGCCAGGCGCGCCAGCGCGTCCTGCACCCGGGAGCCGTGGCCGGAGCGCAGCTGGATGCGGATCTCCGACGGCAGCACCAGCTGCGCGCGCAGCTGCGCCAGCGTCCCCTGTGCGGCGATGCGGCCCGCATTCAGGATCACCAGCCGGTCCACGCGCTCCTGGATTTCGGCCAGGATGTGGGAGGTGATGACGATGGTCGCGCCCTGCGCCTTGACGTCGTGCAGGATGCGGTAGAACTCGTGGATGCCTTCCGGGTCGAGGCCGTTGGTGGGCTCGTCCAGGAAGATCAGGTCGGGCGAACCGAGCAGCACCTGCGCGAAGCCGAGACGCTGGCGCATGCCCTTGGAATAGCCGCGCACCCGGCGCCCGGCCGCATGCGCCAGGCCGACGCGCTCCAGCACTTCCTCGCAGGCGCCGCGCGGCACCTGCTTCAGGTCCGCGAACAGGCGCAGCACTTCCAGCCCGGTCAGGTTATCGTAGGTGACGAAGGTTTCCGGCAGATAGCCGATGCGGCGCCGCACCGCGCGGAACTCGCTTCCATCGATCGGCACGCCGTTGACCAGCACCTTGCCCGAACTGGCCGGGATCAGCCCCAGCATCAGCTTGAACAGCGTGCTCTTGCCGGCGCCGTTATGGCCGATCAGGCCGACCATTTCGCCGCGCCGGATCGACAGGCTGACGCCGTCGAGCGCCTGCACGTCGCCGTAGCGCTTGCAGACGTTATTGACTTCAATCGGGATGCTTGCCATTCCACTTACTCCAATCCTGGTTCCACGGCCGCATGCGCGCATGCTTGTCGACCACGCTCGGCGCGCGCAACACCGGGAACTGGCGCGCCACGAAACGCAGCGTCTGGATCGCCGGGCTGGAGAGCAGCAGCTTGACCAGCGGGTACTGCCAGTTCAGCCGGTCCACCACATCGTTCGCCTCATAGGCGAAGTCGCCCGTGCCGTCGCCGTCCTGGTCCCAGCCGTTGTAATTGCTCCAGTAATTACCCTTGGCCTTGCCCCATTCGACGTCGCGCGAGGCGACGAACTTGACCTGTTCCTGGTTGTCGATGAAATCGTTGCCGTCGACCTGGTTGTTGCTCGACCCGGCGGACAGATGGATGCCGGTTTGATTGCGGATCACGAGGTTGTCCCTGACCGTGTTGTACTCGGCATCATAAATGAAGAAGCCGCGTCCGTTGCCGGCCACCACATTGTGCTCGATGACCGAATCCTGGATGGTGCGCAGCATGATGCCGTGGTCGACGTTGTTCCAGGCCTTGTTGTTGCGCACCACCAGGCTGCGCACTTCCATCAGCGCCAGGCCGCCCTGGTTCTGATATACCTCGTTGTTTTCCCAGGTGCTATTGTCGGTGTTCATGTAGTGCGTTCCATAACGCACATGGTGAATCGTGTTGCCGCGAAATAGCGCGTGGCGCGACCAGTCGACGTAGATGCCGTCGCGCGTATGGCTGATCGTGTTGCCGATGACCTGCGAGTTGTCGGTGTTGTAGACCTGGATGCCGTTGCCGCGCATGACCGATTGCTGGTCGAGGCGGCCGACAATGGTATTGCGCACGATGCGGGAATCGGCCGATTTTTCGAGCCAGATGCCGAACAGGTTGTCGACCAACTCGCAATCCTGCACCAGCGCGCGGTCGGCGCCGGGTTCGATATAAATGCCGGCGTTCTGCGCGTCGAGATCGGTGCCGCTGTCGCGCACGATCAAGCCCTGGATGCTGACGTCTGCCGCGCGCACCCGGATCACGTCGCCTTTGAATCCGCCGGAAAGGGTCGGGCGGTCGACGCCTTGCAACGTCAGCCGCTTGTCGATCACCACGCGCTCGGCGTAGCTGCCGCGCGCCACCCGTATCGTGTCGCCCGGCTGCGCGGCGCGCACCGCCGCCGCGATCGACTGTCCCGGCATTACCTGCAGCACCGCGCTGCGCGCGCTGCCGCTTACCGCTAGGAGCAATCCTGCCGTCAGTACGGCAAGACCGCCCGCATTCCGTGCCACGCTCACCAAACCACTCCGTAACAACAGGCTTTCATGATGCTTACCCTGCCTTCCTGTTCAGTTGCGCGTTCTTTTCCGACAGGTTGCGGCGCACGCTCTCCAGCGGAATGAAATAGCCCTTGCCGTCGATCGGCGTCAGCGGCAGGCCGGCCTTTTCGCGCGACTTGCGCTCCTTCACCAGCGGCGGGCAGGCATGGTCGTCGTAGTACATCACCATGCAATCCAGGCACAGCAGGCATTCGCGCTGGTCGATTTTACCTTGCGCATCGATCGCATGCGAGCCGCAGCCGGCGGCGCAGGCGTGGCAGGTTTCGCATTCCTTCTTGCGCTTCAGCCCGAACAGGCGGAAGGTGGTCGGAATCGCCAGTCCGGCGCCGAGCGGGCAGATGTACTTGCAGTAGGGCCGCTCGCTCAAGATCGAGATGCCGAGGATGGCGCCGACGAACAGCACGAACGGCCAGGAGCGGTTCCACACGCCGACCAGGAAGGTGGTCTTGAACGGCTCGATCTCCGCCAGGTGTTCCGCCGTTTCCATCGAATAGAACGACACGCCGAGCAGCACCAGGAACACGCCGTACTTGATCCATTTCAGCTTGTCGTGCAGCTTCTTCGGCAGCAGGCGCTGGAAGCGTTTCAGCCCGATCAGCTGCCCGAGCTTGAACGCCAGGTGCTGCAGCGAGCCGAACGGGCACATCCAGCCGCAGAACAGCCCCCTGCCCCACACCAGCACGCTGATGATCAGGAACCACCAGAAGATGAAGATGAACGGGTCGGACAGGAACAGCTCCCACTTCCACTGGTGGATCAGCGAATGGAACCAGGTCATCACCTGCGTGATGGACGGCTGCGCCTTCAGGTACAGGCCGACGAAGCCGACCGAGAAAATCCACAGCAGATGGCGCGGAATCGAAATCCACGGCTTGTGCTTGCGCTTGGAGGCGCGCACCAGCCGGTCGCGCTGCGCATACAGCACGGCCGTCACCGCGAGGAAGGCGGCGAACAGCGCGATCTCCAGCTTCTTCGATTCCCAGGCCAGCTTCCATGCCGCCTGCGGACGCTGCACCTTGGGCCGGCCGCCTTCCAGGTAGCGCGCCGGCAGCCAGTATTCCCGGTCGAAGTGCGCAAAGCTCTTGGCGCGCGTCTCCGGATCGACCTTGTTGGCGAGGAAGGTCAGCTGCCACGGCCAGGCCGGATTGAAATTGGCGGAGCGGATGATGAAGATGCCGGATTCCTTGTAGGACGGCACATCGGCCGGCTCCACGTGGTACAGGTTCTGGTAGTCGGTATCGCGGAAGGTGAAGGTGCCGGCGTCCTGCCGCACCTGCACGCGGTCGTAGATGCCGCCGCGCACGAAGCCCGATCCCTTGAACGACACCTGGCCGTTGGCGATGATGAAAATCGCGTGCTCATCCTGCTTCAGGTCCTGCATCAGGCGCTTGTAGCCGTGCTCGCCCAGGATGCTGACGCCCACGGTCGGCACGTTCAGGTAGCCGAAATACAGGTCCATGTACGGCCTGGAACTGTCGCCGGTGCCGATGTCGGCAGCCTGCACCACCAGATGCTGGATGCTGCCTTCCTTTTCCAGCGCGGCCCAGTTCAGGTTCTCGCGCAGGCTCGTGAAATGCGCGCGCGGCTTTGCGGTCACCTTGAAAATGCCGACCTGCTTGCCGATCTCGTACGCGCTTTGCGCAATCACCTGGTTTTCCGCGATCGCGGTCACGGTCGCGCCGCTGATCGCATCCAGACCGACCGCGCCGTCGGCGCTCTGGCCGTGCCCGATCTCCAGCTTGGCGGCGCCCGACTTGCCGATGTACTGCGCGATGAACTTGGTCAGCGCCGACTCGGGAATGCCGGCCAGCAGGATCGGCTCGGAATGCTTCAGCACGCGCACGCCGGTAATGATGCCCTTGGTGTCCATGCCGATCAGCGTGATGACCGGCTTGCCGGAATAGGCGGGAATGTCCACCACGTCGGTGGAGAGAAACACATAGCCGACCACGCGCTGCTTGCCGTTGTCGTCGGCATAGGCTTCCACGTAGCTCGGCGCGCCCTTGCGCTTGGAAAAGCGCTGCGCCGCCGGCAGCACATCGGCGCACGGAGCGTACGCGCACAAATCCGGTCCGTTCATCAGTTCGGGCGGCAGTTGTGTGTCGTACATCGACGCCTGCGCATGCGGCGAAAGGATGCTGCCGATCGCCAACAGCATGACGAGTGCCAGTTGCAGCAGGCGGTAATGGAGAAATTTGTAAGTCATTCGGAAAATACGCCCAATATTCCCCTCGCCTGCGGGCGGGAGGGGTCGGGGGTGAGGGTGCTGGCAAGAGCAATTGCCTCCATCTTCATCCCTGGGAAGATCGTTGGCAATTGCATGAAGCCGGCTTTGGCGGTCATGGCGAACACCCTCACCCCCGCCCCCTCTCCCGCTTGCGGGAGAGGGGATGAAACATGCACCTGTTAACTTTCTGCTAAAAAACCGCAGGGCGGGCACTGCCGCCCCCGCCCTGCGCAAGATGCCGGGCTCTGTTATGCCTCCACGATGAAGCGGCTGCGCATTTCGAGGTGCAGCGCGTGGCAGAAGTGGGTGCAGTACATCCAGAAAACGCCCGGCTTGTCGGCCTTGAAGGTCACCGATTTGGTTTCCTGCGGATTCACGATGAAGTTGATGTCGTAGTTCGGGATCGCGCAACCGTGGGTCAGATCCTCCACCTTGTCGTGGTTGGTCAGCGTGATCGTGACTTCGTCACCCTTCTTCACCTTAATCACAGGCATGCTGTACGCCGGGGCAACCGACATCAGGCGCACGTGGACCTTCTTGCCCTCGCGGGTGATGCCGGCGTTCTCCGGCTTGACCGCGTTCGGGAAGTCGTCCATGTTGTAGATCTGGCGCGTCTTGACGATGTCGCGGCGCACGATGATCGCGTCATGCGGTTCCGGATACGCGGTATGGTCGGAGATGATGCGCATCTTGTCGCCGGTGATGTCGATCATCTGCTCGGTTTCCGAATGCAGCGGGCCCACCGGCAGGAAGCGGTCCTTCGAGAACTTGTTGCCCGAGTTGAAGTACTTGCCGTCGGCTTCCTTGGTCTCGCCCATCGATGCATAGCCGTGACCCGGCTGGTAGTGCACGTCGACCTTGTCCAGGATGACCTTGACGTTCTTGTCGCCCTTGAACTGCTTGATCGCGGCCTCGACATTCCACTTCACGATCTGGCTGTCGAGGAACAGCGTGGTGTAGGCGTTGCCCTTGCCGTCGAAGCCGGTATGCAAGGGGCCGAGGCCGATTTCCGGTTCCGCCACGACGGCGTCGCGCTCGGTCTTCAGTTCGCCGTTGAACCATTTCTCGACCAGCGCGACTTCGATCACGGTCGCGGTCGGCGACAGCTTGCCGGAGCAGACCATGTACTTGCCGTCCGGGCTGGCGTTCACACCGTGCGGGTTCTTGCCGACCGGGACGTAGCAGGTGATCGCGGTCTTCGGGTCCTGGTTGGCTGCCTTGCGGCCGTCGACTACCGGCACCTTGGACTTGCCGATCGTGGTGTACTTGCCGTCCTTGACCATCTTCTCGATGCGGGCGATGTCGAAGAACACGCAGGCATCGCGCTCGGCCGACATCATGCCGGCCTGGTCGGCGGCATTCTCGGTGTTGTACTGGTTGGTCGCGGCAAATTTGCCGTCGTACGAGGTCGCGACCAGGTCGCAGTTGCCGTCGATGCGTACCTGCCAGCGCACTTCCATCGACTCGGCGTCGACGCAGGTGAACAACGCGCCCCACTTGGTCGGATCGTCCAGGTCGCGGCCGTCATTGGGCAGCGGGACATGGAATTCGCCGCCGCAGAACACGCGGGTGGTGTAGTTGATGTTCGGGTCGACCGGGTCGCGCTTGTCGGGGAAGGTGCCGTGGTAGCCCATCACGTTCGGCAATTCGGTAATCTTGTCGCACTCCATCGTGTCCATGCGAATGCGCGCCAGGCGGGAATGCATCTTGTCGTTGACCCACAGGTACTTGCCGTCGTAGGTGCCATCCTTGTAGCTGCCGTGCACGTGGTGCGTGTCGCCGGTCATGTACTTCAGGCTGCCGTCCGGTTTTGTGCCGAGGATGGCCTTCGATTCGTTGGTGATGCCCCAGCCCACCATCGGGTCGACGTTGAACACCGGGATACGGCGCAGCGTGCGGCCGGAGGGAATGCCGATGATGCGGCATTCGCCCGAGTGACCGCCGCTGGAGAACAGGTAGTAATCATCGAGCTGCCCGGGCGCCACTTCATGCGTGCCGCCGGCGGCATGTGCGGCGGCGGATGCGGGCGCCTTCGTTACCGGCGCATCTTCCTTGCAGCCGGTCAAAAGACCCGCGCCCGCGAGGCCGAGCAATGCACTCTGGCCCAAAAACCGGCGGCGGGCTCCTACTGCCGGCTCATCCTTGTTCATCTTGGTCTTCTTGGCGTTGTCCATGTTTACCTTTCCTGTATCGACTGCCTTGAGTAAAGAAAAATGTGTTGCGAAAAGTCAAATTAAAGATGCTTTCCCGATGCACATTATCGGCCGCATTTCCCCGCAAAAAATATGATCTAAATCAATTTAGCCCAAGTGAATCCCGGGGACTTCACCCTACTGTTGAAATGGGAAATCGCGCAAAGAGCATATAGTTCTTAACAGTTAGCAACAAATGATTTGCATCAAGCATTTTAAAGTGATGCTCACTTGTTGCATGATGGAAATCGTGCTTCGGATCTCGGCAGAAAGGATATGCCTTTCGGCAAATATCCGATATTCGTTGTAGGGAGGATGTGCGCCGCCAAAATACATATGCCCCTACGCATTGCGGCGCAGTTCGAATGGCAAGCGTCTAGTTCGAAAGTAGTATGCCGGCCATGTGCGCCGCCCCCCCTCCTTCCCCGGCAAGACACCGGCAAGCCCTCTCAGAGCAGCATTGCGAGCACGAAAATGACATGGGCAGGTACTGCGCGGCATTTCCGCCCGAAGCCCTGGCTTATTCCAGATCAAGAAATCAAGAAAATTCCAGCCCCTGCATTGCGGTCACTAGATTTAGTGCATAACATCCAGCGAACCACAATATATTGTGCCAAACAGGAGACGCAATGACGCCACGTGCAATCACTTTCCTCACTCATATCATCAAGCGCGACGGCAGCATCAAGCCCTTCGATCCGAACAAAATCCTGTCGGCCCTCCTGCGCGCCGGCCAGGCAACCGGGGAATTCGGCCATGAGGAAGCGGAAGCGCTGACGCTGCAGGCGGTGATGCAGCGCATCCAGCTGCAGGGCGCGGCCGCGCCGCATATCGAGCAGATCCAGGACGTGGTGGAATCGGTGCTGTTCGACGCCGGCTATCGCAAGACCTTGCGCGCCTACGTCGTCTATCGCGAACAGCACAAGAAACTGCGCAGCGACCGCAAGACCCTGGTCGATGTCGAATCCTCGATCAATGAATACCTGGAGCAGCTCGACTGGCGTGTCAACGCCAATGCCAACCAGGGCTATTCGCTCGGCGGCCTGATCCTGAACGTGTCGGGCAAGGTGATCGCGAACTACTGGCTCAACCACGTGTATCCGCCGGAAGTGGGTGAAGCGCACCGCAATGCCGACATCCACATCCACGACCTCGACATGTTGTCCGGCTACTGCGCCGGCTGGTCGCTGCGCACGCTCTTGAACGAAGGCTTGAACGGCGTGCCCGGCAAGGTCGAATCCGGACCGCCGAAGCACATGTCCAGCGCGGTCGGCCAGATCGTCAATTTCCTCGGCACGTTGCAGAACGAATGGGCGGGCGCGCAGGCATTCAGCTCCTTCGACACCTACATGGCGCCCTTCATCCGCAAGGACAATCTGAGCTATGCGCAAGTCAGGCAATACATGCAGGAACTGATCTACAACCTGAACGTGCCGTCGCGCTGGGGCACGCAGACGCCGTTTACCAACCTTACCTTCGACTGGGTATGCCCGGAAGACCTGCGCGAGCAGGTGCCGGTCATCGGCGGCAGGGAAATGCCGTTCGCCTATGGCGACCTGCAGGCGGAGATGGACATGATCAACCGCGCCTACATCGAAGTGATGATGGCGGGCGACGCCAAGGGGCGCGTGTTCACCTTCCCGATCCCCACCTACAACATCACGCGCGACTTCGACTGGGACAGCCCGAATGCGGCACTGCTGTTCGAGATGACCGCGCGCTACGGCCTGCCCTACTTCCAGAACTTCATCAATTCGGAGCTGACGCCGAACATGATCCGCTCGATGTGCTGCCGCCTGCAGCTCGACCTGCGCGAACTGCTTAAGCGCGGCAACGGCTTGTTCGGTTCGGCCGAGCAGACCGGATCGCTGGGCGTGGTCACGCTCAACTGCGCGCGCCTCGGCTATCTGTATCGCGGCAATGAAGCGGGGCTGATGCGGCGCGTCGATGAACTGCTGGAGCTGGGCAAGACCAGCCTGGAAATCAAGCGCAAGGTGATCCAGCGTCACATGGACCACGGCCTGTTCCCCTACACCAAACGCTATCTCGGCACGCTGCGCAACCACTTCTCGACGCTCGGCGTAAACGGCATCAACGAGATGATCCGCAACTTCACCAGCGACGAGCACGACATCACGACCGAATGGGGGGATGCCTTTGCGGCGCGCCTGCTCGATCATGTGCGCGAACGCATGCTGCAGTTCCAGGACCAGACCGGCAACATGTACAACCTGGAAGCGACGCCCGCCGAGGGCACCACCTACCGCTTCGCCAAGGAAGACCGCAAGCGCTTCCCGGACATCCTGCAGGCCGGCACCAGAGACATGCCCTACTACACCAATTCGTCGCAGCTGCCGGTCGGCTTCACCGACGACCCGTTCGAGGCGCTTGAGCGCCAGGACCATCTGCAGCGCAAATACACCGGCGGCACCGTGCTGCACCTGTACATGACGGAAGCGCTCTCCAGCGCGGACGCCTGCCGCACGCTGGTCAGGCGCGCATTGTCGCGCTTCCGCCTGCCCTATATCACGGTGACGCCGACCTTCTCGATCTGCCCGAAGCACGGCTACCTGAGCGGCAGCCACGAGTTCTGCCCGAAGTGCGATGCGGAGATCATTGCGCGCAAGGAAAAGGAAGCCGAGCTGCAGTAACGCCCGACCACATCAACCAGCAAGGAGGAAACATGAGCAATCAAACCGCACCCGCGAAAAAGCAAATCATCCTGACCAACGCGGAACGCCAGCGCTGCGAAATCTGGACGCGCGTAATGGGCTACCACAGGCCGCTGTCCTCCTTTAATATTGGCAAGAAAGGAGAATTCCATGAACGTAAGTATTTCAGCGAGCAGTGCGCGCAGCACTGCGAGTGAGCCGGCGCAGCGCTTGCTGAAGGTGGGCGGCATCACGCCGTTCACCGCCACCGATTTCCCGGGCAAACTGGCCGCAGTCGTCTTCGCGCAAGGCTGCGCGTGGCGCTGCGGCTATTGCCACAACCCGCACCTGCAGCCGCGCCTGCACAACAGCCCGCTGCAATGGTCGCGCGTTCTCGGCCTGCTGCAAAAACGCGTCGGCCTGATCGACGCCGTGGTGTTTTCCGGCGGCGAGCCCACCGCCGACCCGGGACTGGCCAATGCGATGCGCGACGTGCGCAAGCTCGGTTTCGAAGTGGGCTTGCATACCGGCGGCGCCTATCCGCGCCATCTGGAAGAAGTGCTGCCGCTGGTGGACTGGGTCGGCATCGACGTCAAGGCGCCGTTCGACCAGTACGAGAACGTGACCGGCGTGCCCGACAGCGGAACGCCGGCACGCGCCTCTCTGCAGGCGGTGCTCGCATCCGGCGTGAAATACGAGGTGCGCACCACCGCGCATCCGGCGCTGCTGCCGGAAGAAACGATCGAGCAGCTTGCCCGTGAGTTGGCGGCAATGGGCGTCGCGCATTATGCGCTGCAGGTGTTCCGCGCCCAGGGCTGCAAGGACAAGGCGCTCAAGGCGACCGCGATGGCGGGCTATCCGGGTGCCGGGCTGGAGCAGAAACTGTCGGCGCTGTTTACGAAATTTACGCTGCGCCAGGCGTAGAGCGGCAACAGGATCTGCTGCCCTCTCCGGGATCTGCTGCCCTCCCCCGCCCGCGGGAGAGGGCAAAAGAAAATTACGCTTGTTCTTCCGCGCCCGCTAGCGAATCGACCACCTTCTCGATGATCCTCTCCGCGTCCTGCGCATCGAAGTCGGCGTGATAGCGCTTCTTCACGCCGTAGTCATTGAACTGATGATAGTGGTCCGGCGCAATGCCGTGCCGCGCCAGCGTGCTCCTGGTGCAGGCCAGCGGGCAGCCGTCGAGCGCGATGATGGGCCGCCCGGAGCGGGCGATTTTCAGCAGATGCGGCACGTCGCCGCCGACGCCGGCAATGCAGGACATCTCGGCGATGCCGCGCCTGTCCAGCTGCACCGCGACATGATTGGCCATCTGCGCCACGCTGGAGCACCCGGAGCACGAGTACACCAGCGGAAAATTCGGATCCTTGGACGGCATGCTCGTCTCCGGTGCTAACAACTTACGACTGGCTTCTTCCGAAGCCCGGCATGATGCGTTCCAGCACGCGGCCCGGCGCGAGGCGGCCGAGCTCGAACACCGGCAGGTCGATCGAATCCAGCGTGTTCTTCACCAGCAGGCCCAGTTCCGTATCGCCTTCCATCACAAGGCGGCGGCTGAAGAACAGCGTGTCCGGGTCTTCCTGGCGGCGCGCCAGCAGCAGGAAGTCGTGCGCGCTGGCGCTGATCGTCAGGTCCGGCTCGCCATTCGGCTGCCCGGCCGCGAAGCGGCTGCCGTTCCACTGGAAATCGAAGGACAGGCAGGCGTCGCTCACCCTGATGCGCAGCTTCTTGCCGTTCAGGCTATGCCGCGCATCCTCCGGCAGGTTGCCCTTGAGCGCCAGGTTCAGGCCGGTGGCGAACAGCAGCGAACCGGGATAGACCGGTAACAGCGACAACAGCCTGCCCACCGGCTCAGGCAGCAGAAAGCGATTTTGATTCATGACTCATCCCTCGTTGAAAGACTTCCACGCGCATCGTCACGCGACATAGAGCAGCACGGAGAAGTAGTGGGCGGCGCTGCCACCCAGTACAAACAAATGCCACACCCCGTGCCCGTGGCGCAGCTTTTCGTCGGTCGCATAAAAGACGATCCCGACCGTATACAGCAGTCCGCCGGCGGCGAGCCAGGCGAAGCCGCCCCAGCCCAGCGCGGAAACGAGAGGCACGACCGCCACCAGCGCCAGCCATCCCATCAGCACATAGATCGCCAGCGACAGGATGCGCGCGCCCCTGGCCAGCCACAGTTCCTGGATCACTCCCAGCAGCGCCAGCCCCCAGATCGTGCCGAACAGCGACCAGCCCCACGCCCCACGCAGCGACACCAGCGTGAATGGCGTATAACTGCCTGCGATCAGCAGATAGATCGCGCAGTGATCCAGCTTGCGCATCACATCCTTGGCGCGCCCGCGCACGCTGTGGTAAAGCGTCGAGGTGGCGTACAGCGCCAGGAGCATCGCGCCGTAGATGCTGAAGCTGACGACTTTCCAGGGGTCGCCCAGGCGCGCGGCGACGAAGATCAGCACCATCGCGCCGGTTGCGGCCAGCAGCGTACCGATCAGGTGGCTGATGCTGTTGAAGCGTTCGCCGTAGTACATCGGCCGCTGATGCCGCTTATGCCACCATCCGGTCCAGGCCGGGCTTGCCGTGCCAGTAACCGTTGCAGGGCTGTTCCGGCATCAGCGGCTCCATCTGCCGCAGCGCGTCCTGCGCGCCGATCCTGTTGTCGAGCACGTCGCGGAACAGCGCGGCGATCTGCCCGGTCTGCTGCGACTGCGGGCTGATGCGCACCACGTCCACGCCAAGCTCGCGCATCGCGCCCAGCTCGTTGACCAGGTTGTACACCAGCGCCGACTGCGTCTGGATGCCGTTGAGCGTGAGGAAGTGCTGCCCTTCCTTGGTCTTCAGGGACAGGCCGTCCGGATACTCCATGCAGCTGAAGCGGCAGTCGTCCTTCGGCAGGTTGTGGTGGCGCGCGGTGAAGCAGCGCGCCGAGAATGCGAGCGGCATGCGGCCGTAGGCGAACACCTCGGTCTCGATGCCGGCCGGGCGCGCCTGCTGCATGTGCCTCAGTCCCTCGCCCGACATTTCCAGCGGCATCACCCAGCGCTTGGCGCCGGTCTCCGCCATGAATTGCAGCGTCGGCGGATTGAAGATGTTCAGGTGCGGGCCGGCGACGAACGGCGCCTTGCCCGCCACGCAGTGCACCGCGCCCATGTCGTTCGCCTCGACCGTGTAGCGGCCGTTTTCGGTAATGCGGTGCAGCGTGCCGATATCGGTCTTCGACTCCAGCAAGGCTTGCGTCGACAGCACCACTTCCTTGCCGGCCTCGGCCAGCATGTCGGCCACGTCGAACCAGTCGGACAGGCGCAGCTCGCGGCGGCGCGAGCAGACCGCCTCGCCGAGGTAGACGATGTCCACCGGCGACTTGGCGATGCCTTCGTAAAAATCGAACATCCGGTCGCGCGGCCAGAAATAGAGAACGGGGCCTAAGGCGATCTTGACTGTCATCTTGTACTTCCTATTTCCACGGCCGGTGATAGGCGCCCAGCGTGTGCTGCTGGCCTTCCGCCACCTTGTTCAGTTCCGCCATCCAGGCCGGCTTGACCGAATAGCGCTGCGCGCTGGCGAGGCAGTTGTCGATCGCCTCGCGCCACACCTTGGTCACCTGCGCCACATAGGCCGGGCTGCGCTGCCGTCCTTCGATCTTGATCGCGCGCACGCCCAGCGCCGCCAGCTGCGGCAGCAGTTCCAGCGTGTTGAGGCTGGTCGGCTCCTCGATCGCATAGTAGGTTTCGTCGTTGACGTCGAAGCGGCCCTTGCACAGCGTCGGGTAGCCGGCGTTCTCGCCGTCCTCGTAGCGGTCGATCAGCACGCCGTTCAGGCGCGACTCCAGGCCCTTCGGCGTCTGCTGCCAGCGCACCGCCTTGGCCGGCGAACACACGCCGTGCGTATTCGGCGCCTCGCCCGTCACATAGGACGACAGCGCGCAGCGGCCTTCCACCATCACGCACAGGCTGCCGAAGCCGAACACCTCGATCTCCACCGGCGTATTTTTCGTGACGTATTCCACCTGCTCCAGCGACAGCACGCGCGGCAGCACCGCGCGCTGGATGCCGAAGCGCTGGTGGTAGAAATTGATCGCCTCGAAATTGGTGGCCGACCCCTGCACCGACAGGTGCAGGCGCAGCGACGGATGGCGCTCGGCGGCGTATTTCATCAGCGCCGGATCGGCCAGGATGATGGCGTCGATGCCGGCTCCCGCGGCGCGGTCGACCGCGTTGCGCCAGGGCGTCCAGTTCTCCGCCTGCGGGTAGGTATTCAGCGCCAGCAAGACCTTGCGGCCGCGGTCGTGCGCATAACGGATGCCTTCCTCGATCGCCCCCTCGTCGAAATTCAATCCGGCGAAATTGCGCGCGTTGGTGGCGTCGCGATAGCCGAGGTAGACGCAATCGGCGCCATTGTCCACGGCGGTTTTAAGCGCCGGCAGGCTGCCGGCCGGACAGACTAGTTCAATGGAGGTTTCGGACTGCTGCACGACGACTTTCTTCGGTAAAAATGATCGGTCTGAAAATGGCTTTACACCGGCACGACCTGCGCGCAGCCGGCGGCCTGCTCGCGCCTGGCGGGGCGCACGCCGTTCAGCAGGTATTCGATCAGTTCGCGCACCGAACGGATCTCGCTGCCGAACGGCAGCTTCTCGGAACCGCGGAAGAACAGGCCGCGCTTGACGTCGCCGTTCATCGCGAATGCGAGGCGGGTATCGATGCAGAACTGCCCGGACTTGGCGATGCCGTCGCGCAGGCCGCATTGCTGCAGGCAGTCGAAGCCGACCTCGCATTGCTTCGGCTTGGCCTTGCTTTGCAGCTTCGCTTCCTTTTCGAGGTAATTCGCCAGCCACTCCGTCTTCACGCCGCGCGCCGGCAATCCCGCCACGCTCATGAAGGTGACGATGTCCTCCGGCTTCGCTTCGGCCAGCACGCGCTTGAAATTGATGTGCGCGTCGCCCTCTTCCGTCACCGCGAATGCGGTGCCGAGCTGGACGGCATCGGCGCCCATGCCGATCAGTTCGCGCACCTGCTCATGGGTGTGAATGCCGCCCGCGGTAATCAGCGGAATATTCTCGCGTTCGATATCGAGTTCCTTGAACAGCTCGCGGGTGCCTTCCAGCACCGCCGGAAAAGCGTAATTCGGGTTGTTCACGTCCTCCGGGCGCGCCGCGCCCAGGTGGCCGGCCGCAAAGCGCGGATTCTCGATCACGATCGCATCCGGCAGGCGGTTCTTGCGCATCCATTTTTTCAGGATCAGCGCGATGCCGCGCACATCCGACAGGATCGGGATGATGGCGACGTCCGGATGGTCGGCGGTCAGTTCCGGCAGATCGAGCGGCAGGCCGGCGCCGCACACCACCGCCTCGGCGCCGCTGGCGCAGGCCTGCTTCACATAGTTTGCGTATTCGGAAACGGCGCGCATGATGTTGACCGCGACCACGCCGGCGCCGGCGGCGATCGCCTTGGCAGCCTTGATTTCGCGGTCGAGCGCGATCAGATTCACGCGGTCGATCAGCGCGCGGTCGCGCGACTTGCCGGTCTGCGCCATCAGGTCCGCATGATGGCGCCGCAGGTCGACGCTGGAAATGGTGCCCACGCCGCCCAGCTTGGCGACGTTGCCGGCGAGACGGTGCGCAGAAACGCCTACCCCCATACCACCTTGCACAATTGGCAACAGGGACTTGCCCTTGATCTTGAGATTCTTGAATGCAGTCTGCAGCACAGCGGTCCTTCCGGTCGTATTGGACGTGCGAATGTAACAAACGGGGTATGCAATTTGTTTGACTTGAATCAAGTATTCCGGACTTGACGCTATTTCATTTCTATCGTCGTGGATCTCCTCACATCGTCCCGCGTCCGGTAACAATGTAATTCAGCGCCCGCCCGGCAAACCTTAACTTGTATCAAGGATTCGCCTTCGCCTCGGATGTGACAATTCCCCGCAGTCAATCAGGAAAGGCTAGATACATGAACTCCATCGCCACTTATCTCGGAAGCGATCATCAACGCTGCGACGAGTATTTCATCCAGGCTGAAACCCATGTCAACGACCAGCAGTGGGATCAGGCCGAGGCTTGCCTCGCGCAATTCACCGAAGCGCTGGAACGGCACTTCGCGATGGAGGAAAAAGTGATGTTTCTCGAATTCGAGCGCGCAACCGGCAGCAGCGCCGGGCCGACCGCGGTGATGCGCATGGAACACCAGCAATTGCGCGCGATCGTGGCACTGCTGCGGGAAGCCCTGGCAGCGCGCGATGCCGATGCCTACCTCGGCCACTCGGACACGCTCAATACCATGATGCAGCAGCACAACATGAAGGAAGAAAGCGTGCTGTACCTGATGGCCGACCGCGTGCTGTCCGGACGCCAGGAGGCGGTCATCGGCGCCATGACCGACATCGGCGCCACCGCATGACGCAGCCTGACAATGAAGTCGCGCTCGACGTGTGCTGGCTGGAGCCGCCCGAGCCGATGGAACGCATACTCGACGCGCTGTCGCGCCTGGCGCCCGATCAGCGGCTGCGCGTGCTGATTCACCGCGAACCGTTTCCCCTGTACCGCATCCTGGGCAACAACGGCTATGCGTATCGCACGCAGCATCGCGACGATCATCTGTTTGAAATCCTGATCTGGCATAGGCTCTAGATGCAACGCGTCCTGTCGTTCGAACAAACCCCGGCACTGGCGGTGCCGCTGCGGTTTTTCCTGACCGCGCCCTTGTTCGCGGCGGCGGCATCCGCGCTGCTGCTCTGGTACGGCCCGGAATCGTTGGCCACGCGCTGGACACCGCAGGCGCTGGCGCTGACCCATCTGCTCACGCTCGGCTTTCTGGCCAATGTCATGGCCGGAGCGATGCTGCAGATCCTGTCCGTGGTGGCAGGCATCGACATTCCGCGGCCGCGCGCCACCGCCGCCGCGATACACACCTGCCTGACCGCCGGCGCCGCCGCGCTGTCCGCCGGTTTCCTGTTAGGCAAACCGCTGCTGTTCCAGGCCGCGCTGCCGCTGCTGGTCGCGGCCTTCGGCATACTGCTGGCCGTCTGCGCCGTCGGCCTGTGGCGCGGCCCCGGCCGCAGCGACATGATCACCGCGATACGCTTCGCGCTCGCCGCGCTGGCCGTCACGGTGATCCTGGGCGCCGCGGCCGCCAGCGTCTTCGCCTGGGCCTTGCCCGTCCCGCTGATGCGCATCGTGCCGCTGCACGTGGCCTGGGGCCTGGCCGGCTGGGTCGGACTGCTGGTCATCGGCGTGGCCTACCAGGTGGTTCCGATGTTCCAGGTCACCCCGGTCTATCCGCAAGCCGTCACCCGCTGGCTGGCCAGGGTCTTGTTCGCCGCCCTCGGGATCTGGTCGGTGATCACCGTTCTGAGCGACGGCCGCCACACCCTGCTCAATGCCTTGTCGTCCGAACTGCTGTACGGCGGCTTCGCCGTGTTCGGCGCAACCACGCTCTACCTGCTATGGCACCGCAAGCGCCCCAAGCCCGATCCCACCACGCTGTTCTGGCGCGTATCCCTGCTCAGCCTGCTGGCCTGCGTGGCGCTGTGGATCTTCGGCGAACTGCTGCCGCAGTTCGCGCTGGCGCGCGCCTTCCCCTTCCTGCTGGGCACGCTGTTCATCGTCGGCTTCGCCTGTTCCGTGGTCAACGGCATGCTGTACAAGATCGTCCCCTTCCTGGTCTGGTATCACCTGCAGAACCAGCTCGCCGGCGGATGCGCAAAGGCGCCCAACGTCAAGCAGATCCTGCCCGACAGCGTGGCGGAAAAACAGTTCCGGGCGCATGTCGCGGCGCTTGCGCTGCTGCTCGGCTGCGCGCTCTGGCCGCGCGCATTGACCTACCCGGCGGCGCTCGCCTTCGGCGTTTCGTCCTGCTGGCTGTGGATCAACCTGATGAAGGCGGCGCACGTGTACCGGCGCCACCTGGTACGGGAAACCGCCGCGCCGGCCTGATCAGCCGCCGTAATTGCGCAGCCTGTCGATGTCGAGAATGGTAATGTTGCGCCCGTCCACGCCGATCAATCCTTCCCCGGCGAGTTCATGCAGGATGCGCGAGAAATGTTCGGGCGTCAGGTTCAGGCGCGAGGCCAGCACGTTCTTGCTGACCTCCAGCCTGATCTGGTCGCCGTCGGCAGGGGTTTCTTCCTTCAGCAGATAACCGATCACGCGCTGCGCGCCGGAACGCAGCGAATACGCTTCCACGTCGCAGATCAGTCCGTGCAGCCGGCGGCTCAGGCCGGCCAGCATCTTGCGCGCGAACTTCGGATCGCGTTCCAGCTCCGCAAACACCGCCGCCTTCGACACGTGCAGCAGCAGCGAATCCGCCAGCGCGTGGGCCGACACGATGTATGGTTTTTCCATGAACATCAGCGCCTCGCCGAAGCTGAATCCGGGGCCGATGATTTCCACCACCTTTTCGCTGCCGCCGGGCGATACGAAGGACAGTTTGACCTGGCCGTAGACGACGGTATGGAAACCGACGCAGGGATCGCCTCGCCGGAATATCTGCTGCCCGCGCGGCACATGCAGTTCGGTGGTCGATGCCGCGATATGGTCGAGTTCCTCGGGCGCCAATTCGTTGAACAAGGGGAGCTTGGACAGGAAATCCTGCACTTTGATCTTGCCGCTGCTCATAATCATCCCCGAATCATGGTTTGCATTCTCCCTGAGGCAGCACCCCGGCGGCGTCCGCATCGGCGTTCCGGCCCTGCACGCGACGCAATTCCGAACGCAATGCGGCCACCTCGGCGTGCAGCTCGCGTATATCCCGGTGCAGCTCCCGCTTCACCCTTTGTTCATCCTCGCCGACGAACAGCGCCGCAATACTCGCCGTCACCACCGAAAACAGGGCATAGCCGAGCAGCACAGTGAAGACCGAAAAGATGCGCGACGCCGGGGTCGACGGCACCAGGTCGCCAAACCCGACCGTCGCGCCGGTGGTGAATGCCAGCCATATGCCGTCCGCATAGCTCGTCACCGTCGGCTCCAGCCAATAAAACCCGGCGCCTGCCAGCGCAAACAGCAAGATACCGATTGCAAACACCTGGATCAGCCGCGTCGGCGCGATCCAGCGCCCCACCAGCAACGCGATCCGCACAAACACGATGGCGCAGAAAGCCAGCCGCAGCGCCCATTCGCCCGCCGACCATTGCGTGTCCGAGGACCAGGCGCTGGCCAGCGCCCCCGCGGCAATCAGCAGGTCCGCGCCCGACTTGTGCAGCAAATGCCTGTAGCCCTGCAGCCTTGTCATGATGCCCAGGTCGATAATCATGCCAAAGGCTACCAGACCGTACAGGATTCTCCCTTCGATGCGATACGCTGCGCTATTGCCAGTCAGAACCAGATAAAAAGCCGGGATGGAACTCAGCAAGGCGAACAGGAGCATGGGTCGCATCGACCGGTACGCGGTAAACATGGTCTTTCCTCTGATGACGAACTGCGCCGACCGTTCCTAGCGCACGATCAACACCGGAACGCTGGTCCTCGCCAGAACCTTGGTGGCGGTCGATCCCATCACCAGGTTCTGCAGTGCGCCATGGCCGTGCGAGCCCATCACGATCATGTCGATCTTATGCTTCTTGGCATAAGTGCGGATTTCCTCGGCCACCTCGCCCACCCGGTAGCTCGCCACATAGGGCAGATCCTGCTTGCGCAGCAGCCGTTCCGCCGATGCCAGCGCATCGCGCGCCTCTTCATCGTAATAGCGCGTGATCGCCTCCTCGCCAAGGAAGGCGCGGGAACGTCCGGGCGGAATGGGTAGCTTGACATGAAGCAAGTGCAGTTCCGGCTCGCCGCGGAACCAGTCGAGGTGCGCGACCACATGCTTGATTGCCTTGGTGGTGTAGGACGATCCGTCTACTGCGATAAGAATTTTCATGCGGCTTCCGTAAATTGGTTGGAATGCGCCCCGTGCGAAGTCCGGGCCGGGAGCGCCTTGGCGGGGCCAATTTAACAAACGCAATAGGCGATTTGTTTGACATGGATCAATCCGTTCCAGATTGACGTTTCCACCACAGACCGGCCAACCGGTGCGCTGCAATTTTCACAAGGGAGCCTGGTCCAAACCCGGGGCTTTCCCTGATCGTTGCCGTTTATTCATTCGGGAAGGAGTGCAATTTGAGCCGGATTTCAAGTGCTGCGCTGCACCGCATCACCATCGTCGGCGGCGGCGCAGGCGGACTGGAACTTGCTGTTCGCCTCGGGAAAAAACTCGGAAAGACGCACAAGGCGCAGGTCACGCTGGTCGACGCCGAGCGCACCCATTTGTGGAAACCCCTGCTGCACCAGGTGGCGGCCGGCACCATGGACAGCCATGTCGATGAAATCGAGTACCTCGCGCTGGCCCGCGATAATCATTTCACATTCCGGCTGGGCCGCATGGACGGGCTGAACCGGGAAAAGAAGGAGATCTACCTGGCGCCGACCTACGACGAGGACGGCCGGGAAATCCTGCCGCGCCAGGCGATCGGCTACGACACGCTGGTGATCGCCATCGGCAGCCAGACCAACGACTTCGGCACGCCCGGCGTGCGCGAGAACAGCATCATGCTGGATTCGCCGGATGCCGCCGAGCGCTTTCACCGGCGCCTGGTCAACTCCTGCCTGCGCGCGCAGGCCATGCCGAAAACCGGCGGCGATCACTTCACGGTCACCATCATCGGCGGCGGCGCCACCGGCGTGGAACTGTCGGCGGAACTGCACATGACCGCCAAGATCATTTCCAGCTACGGGCTGGCCAATTTCGATCCGGAGAAGGACATCCGCATCGTCATCGTGGAGGCCGCGCCGCGCCTGCTGCAGGTGCTGCCGGAACGGCTGTCGAACGCCGTCGCGCACGAGCTGCACAATCTCGCCGTCGAAACCTATACCAATGAAAGGGTGACCGAAGTGACGCCCGACGGCGTGCGCATGGCCAGCGGCAGGTTCATCCGCAGCGACATCGTGGTGTGGGCGGCCGGCATCAAGGTGCCGGACTTCATGAAGGATCTGGACGGGCTGGAAACCAACCGCATCAACCAGCTGGTGGTGCGGCGCACGCTGCAGACCACGCGCGATCCGGCCATCTTCGCGATGGGCGACTGCGCCGCCTGCCCGCGGCGCGACGGCAAGGCCACGGTGCCGCCGCGCGCGCAGTCGGCGCACCAGGAAGCGAAGATGCTGGCCAGGTCGCTGGCGCGCATGCTGGAAGGGAAACCGCTGCTGGAATTCACCTACCATGACCGCGGCTCGCTGGTGTCGCTCGGCGATTACAGCGCGGTGGGCAGCCTGATGGGCGCGATCGCGCACGGCTCGGTGTTCGTCGAGGGCACGATCGCCAAGTGGATGTACTGGATGCTGCACAAACAGCACCAGATCGCGGTCAACGGCCTGTTCCATACGATACTCGCCACCCTGGCCGAGACCATCAACCTGGCGCGGCCGCGCATCAAGCTGCATTGAGCAAGGGCCGGCGCCGGCCGGCCCCTTGCCCGGTTAGCGGCGCTCCCCGCCATGCCAGCCCCGGCCGGGGCCATGGCGGAACTCGTCGTCGAAGATCTTCTTCTGTTCCGGCGTCAGCACCGCGTAGAACTCCCTGGTCGCCGCCACGCGCTGCTCCATCCGCTTTTCGGCATCCTTCATGTGCGCCAGCCTGCGCTCCATCCGCTCCGGCGCCGTCAGCTTGTCCAGCTCGGCGCGGTCGGGACGCGCCGGCGGCTCGCCCGGCTTCATCTTCTCCATGTAGGCATTCCAGGCCTTTTCCTGCGCCGGATTCAGCTTGAGCTTGTCATGCAGCTCGGCAGCCCGCTTTTCCATGCGCTCCTTCATGCGCTCGCCGGACTTGCCGTGCTCGCCCATCGGGCCCGGACCGCCCATGGCACCGCCGCCCGGCATTTGCGCATGGGAGGCAACCGCACCAAGGCCGAAACCGATCGCGGCCATACCGATCAACAAGTGCTTGCGAAATGATGTCATCGTCTTTCCTTTGCTTGAGTAAGAAGTCGGCCCGCAGGAAGCGTTCCGCCTGTGCCGAAGCGGTTCTTGCACGGTTCACATCTTGCACGGCAGATGTAACACGGCGATTTCCGCATTGAGGCTTGTTGTACGGGCATGTAACCGGCGGCGGCCGATTTGTATCGGCCTGTATCAGGCGCGGCCGGAGAAACAGCGCGATACAATTCCGCCACTCCGCCTGCTCCGGAATCGCCATAATTTCATCCATGGAAAATCCCGCCCACATCCTGATCGTCGACGACGACCGCGAAATCAGCGCCCTCCTGGCCGAGTACCTGGAAAAGAACGGCTACCGCACCTTAACCGCCGGCGACGGCAAGGCCATGTGGAAGGCGCTGGACGAGGCGCAGATCGACCTGATCGTGCTCGACCTGAACCTGCCGGGCGAAGACGGCCTCACGCTGTGCCGCAACCTGCGCAGCCGCTCCAACATCCCGGTCATCATGCTCACCGCGCGCGGCGAGCCGCTCGACCGCATCCTCGGCCTGGAAATGGGCGCCGACGACTACCTGCCCAAGCCGTTCGAGCCGCGCGAACTGTTCGCCCGCATCCGCAGCGTGCTGCGCCGCACCCAGGCGCTGCCGCCGCACCTGGAGCACAACGAGCCGCGCCAGGCCCGCTTCGCCGGCTGGACCATGGATTTCACCGCGCGCCACCTGGTCAATCCGCAGGGCGTGGTGGTGGCGCTGTCCGGCGCCGAGTTCCGCCTGCTGAAGATCTTCGTCGAGCATGCCAACCGGGTGCTCAGCCGCGACCATCTGCTCAACCTGACCCAGGGGCGCGACGCCGATCCGTTCGACCGCTCGATCGACCTGCAGATCAGCCGCCTGCGCCAGAAACTGGGCGACGACGCGCGCTCGCCGCAAATCATCAAGACCGTGCGCAACGAGGGATATGTCCTTGCCACCCAGGTGGACAGGGAATGATGAGATCGTTTTTCCAGTCGATGACGAGCCGGATCGTGCTGATCCTGGTGTCGGGCGTCGTGCTCAGCGCGCTGCTCTCCCTGTTCCTCGCGTTCGGCGAACGCCAGCGCATGATCGGCCAGTTCCGCGACTTTCACGCGGTCGAACGGGTCGCGCAATTCATCCTGTCGCTGGAAACGGTGCCGCCCGGCCTGCGCGCGCCGTATCTGAGCGCCGCAGCCGGCATCGGCATCCGGGCCGAACTGGCCGAGCCGGCGGCAGAAATCCGTCAGCGCCAATCCGATCTGGCGCAGCGGCTGGAACAACGCCTGCCGCCCGGCCATGCGGTCGTGTCGGCCTCCGCCGGGAGCGCGGATTGCACGCCGCCGCCCAGGCCGGGCCGCTCTTTCCAGAGAAGGCCGCGTGATTTCCGCGCCGCCTGCGAGGCGCTGCTGGTGACGCTATCGGACGGCAGCCGGGTAAGGCTGACGGTCGCGCCGCCGCGCCCGCCGTCGTTCGGGCCGCCGCCCGATCTGTTGGAATACGGCATCCTGTTCGTGCTCAGCGTCGGCATTCTCGCGGCGCTCGTCGCACGCATGACCATGCGCCCGCTCAAGCAGCTGGCGCAGGCCGCCACCGAGCTGGGCAACAACATCGACCGCCCGCCGCTGCCGGAGCGCGGCGCCACCGAGATCCGCCAGGCCGCCGCCGCCTTCAATGCGATGCAGGCGCGCGTGCGCCATCACATCAAGCAGCGCGCACACATCCTGGCGGCCATCACGCACGACCTGCAGACGCCGCTCACCCGGCTGCGCCTGCGGCTGGAAAAGGTGGAGGATGCGGAACTGCGCGCCAAGCTGGTGAGCGACCTGTCGGCCATGCAAAGCATGGTGCGCGAAGGGCTCGACCTGGCGCGCAGCATGGACCTGGCGGAGCCGATGCAGCCGCTGGACCTGGACTCGCTGATCGACAGCGTCTGCGCCGATGCGACCGACGCCGGGCAGCAGGTGACGGTATCCGGAAGGACCGGGGCTTCGCTGCTGGCGCGGCCGACCGCGCTGCGCCGCTGCCTGACCAACCTGATCGACAACGCGGTGAAATACGGCCAATGCGCGCAGGTGAGCGCTGCGCGGGAAGATGGATTGGCGGTGATCCGCGTCCGGGATCGCGGTCCCGGCATTCCGGAGTCCGAGCTGGAGAAGGTGTTCGACCCGTTCTACCGGCTGGAAAGCTCGCGCTCGCGCGAAACCGGCGGCACCGGTCTTGGATTGACGATTGCCCGCAACATCGTCGAGCAGCATGGCGGGACGATCCGCCTGCGCAACCACCCGGCGGGCGGTCTGGAAGTGATCGTGGCGTTACCGCCCCGACATTAGAGCCATTTCGGCCTGACTGTACCGTCGATCCCGGACGCTTTGCCTGCGGCAC
>OFCW01000011.1_pt1 | contig 89633 bp, 84 predicted proteins | sample 1520951 | NCBI WGS metagenome assembly OFCW01 (sample SAMEA4349680, study PRJEB24078) | microbial mat metagenome | biome: Terrestrial Biome; feature: Habitat; material: Microbial Mat | place: India | collected 2012-06-12 | depth 10 m | reverse complement strand
TCGCCGACCAGGTTGATCAGCTGGTCGACCTTTTCGATCCCGACCCGGATCGAGGTCGACTCCGAATTGTGGGCATTCTTGTCGGCGACGCGGGCGGCTGCCGCCTTCTTCTCGGCCGGCGCGCCGCTTGCGGCGCCCTGACCGGCGACGGGCGAAGCGGCCGGCGCCGGCTGTTGCGCCGCCGAGCGTTCCGCCGCTTCCTTCGCCTCGCGCGCCTCGCGCATCACCGGCGTCTCGAAGCCGTCGAAGAACCCGTAGCCCTGCTTTTCTTCCTGCGCCGCCTTCTCCGCCGCCAGCTGTTCGGGAGTCGGCTCCAGCGGCTCGAAGAATCCGTAGCCCTGCGCCTCTTCCTGCGCCGCCTTCAATTCCGCGGCCGTCATCACGCGCGGCGGCTCCTCTTCGGTAATCTTCAGGTCCTTCGGGTCGAGGATGAAGGAACAGATCGCCAGGATATCGTCGGCGCTGGCATGGCCGAGCAGCGTGAATACGATGCGCCCGTCGTCCGTCGCGCTCTTGCTGATCTGTCCCAGCAGCCCCAGCTCGGCCATCAAGGCATCGGCATCGCGCTGCGCGACCTGCGGCAACTCGATGCGGAACTGGCGCGCGCCGTCGACAGCGGCCGGCGCCGGCTGCTCGGCCTTCGGCGCCAGATCCAGCGACGCCGTCGGCGCCACCTTCGGCACCTCGCCCTGCGACAGCGCCTGCAGCATCATGCGCGCGTCGGCCACCGCTTCCTGGTCGACCGGCGTCTGCAGGCGATGTCCGTCCAGCTGCATCTTGAGCACGTCCTTGGCCACCAGGAAGGCGTCGACATGCTCGGCCGACAGCGCCATTTCCCCCTTGCGAATCTTGTCGAGCAGGGATTCCAGCACATGCGTGACATCGATCAGGTCGGTCAGCCCGAACGTGCCCGCCCCCCCCTTGATGGAGTGCGCAGCCCGGAAGATCGCGTTCAGGTCCTCCGGATCCGGCGACGACACGTCGATTGCCAGCAGCAGCTTTTCCATTTCCGCGAGAAGCTCCTCGGTCTCGTCAAAGAACACCTGGAAGAACTGGCTCATGTCGATGGTCATAACACCCTCTACGCTCTACTTGATTCTTATGTTGGTTTTCCGCGTTCCGTGCGCGTTATCCGATGACCTTCTTCACGACTTCGGTCAGGCGCTGCGGATCGAACGGCTTGACCAGCCAGCCGTTGGCGCCGGCCGCCCGGCCCTTCTGCTTCATTTCATCGCTCGACTCGGTGGTCAGCATCAGGATCGGCACCTTCTGGTAGTTCGGCAGTCCGCGCAGCGAGCGGATCAGCGTCAGCCCGTCCATGCGCGGCATGTTCTGGTCGGTCAGGACCAGGTCGAACACCTGGGTGCGCGCCTTGTCCAGACCGTCCTGCCCGTCCACCGCCTCGGTGACCTGGTAGCCGGCGGCCCTCAGGCTGAACACCACCATCTGCCGCAGCGAACCCGAGTCGTCCACTGCCAATATCGTTTTTGCCATCTTTCTAACTCCCGCTGTTTCCGTTTTTTGGGGCTTGAAACCCGTTTCCCTGATATCCGATGCCTGTCAAAACAGTTCGATGTCGCCGCTTTCCATATGGGTCTGGCACACCGCCTTCCACAAAGCGCTCTCCAGCTTGACGCTTTGCTCTTCCAGTACCTTGTTGATGCTTTTTAGGGTTTCGACAATCTCTTCCGCGCTGTTTTCCGATATGCCGGAGCTGCCCGAGCCGACGCCGTTCAGGACCTCGCGCAGGCCGATCACGCGCGTCACGGTGCGCCCGATCAGCTGGCTCGTCATGTCCTGGAATTGCAGCCCGGTGACCGCCGCATTCACGTGCTGGCTGATCTCTGCATGCTTGGCCTTGAGCTTTTCCGCGATCTCGGGGGTCGGCTTGGCGCCGGACAGCAGCAGGTCGATCGTTTCCTGCTGCGCGGTAATGGCTTCGTGGATCGCCATGAAGCTGGCGCCGAGCTTGGTGATCGCCTCGCCGAGCAGGATGCTGGTCTGCACCAGGTCGGTCTCGACTTCCGTCAGGTGTTGCGCCCCATGATCCGACAGGTTGGATAGCAGGTGCTTAACCTGAGAGCCCAACAGTTTTTCTCTAGTCATGAAATTACCCCGTCCCCACCCACTCGCTGTTTCGGCCCGGAACCCTGTCCGCTCAATGCGCCGCCGCGTCGATCACATCCTGCCTGACCTCCGCTTCGTTCGTCACTTCCACGGTCCCGCCGTCCTTGGATGCGGATTCTTCCGCCTTCTTATTCATCACGATGATGCTGATGCGCCGGTTGATCGGATTGAACGGATCCTTCTTGTCGAACAGGACCGCGGACGACAACCCGACCACACGCAACACTTTCGACTCATCCATTCCCCCGGCGATCAGCGCGCGCCGCGAGGCATTGGCGCGGTCCGCCGACAGCTCCCAGTTGCTGTATCCCTTCTCGCCGCTCGCGTACGGCGTCGCATCGGTATGCCCGGACAGGCTGATCCGGTTCGGCACGTCGTTGAGCGCGCGTCCGATCTCGAACAGGATGTCCTTGGTATAGGGCTGCAGTTCCGCCTTGGCCAGCGCAAACATGGGTCTATTCTGCTCGTCGACGATCTGGATGCGCAAGCCCTCGGACGTAATATCGAGCAGCAGCTGGTTCTTGAACTGTTTCAGCGAGGGCCGGGCGTCGATCGCAGCTTCGATTCTCTGCTTGAGCGCCTTCAGGCGGTTGAGTTCGGCGCGGGCCAGTTCCGCCTGTACCGCGGCGGTGTCGTTGCGCGACGTGTACAGGCGCTTCGGCCCCGGATCCATGTCGCTCTTCGTCACCTGCCCCACCTTGCGCGTCAGGTCGCGGCCGCCGCCCTGGATCACGCTGGTGCTGTCGCCGCTGCCGGAGCCGCCCGCCATGGCGACCTTGAGCGGCGTCTTGAAGTATTCGGCGATGCCCTGCAAATCGCCCTTGGTGGTGGAGCCGAGCAGCCACATCAGCAGGAAGAACGCCATCATCGCGGTGACGAAGTCGGCATAGGCAATCTTCCAGGCGCCGCCATGATGACCGCCGCCGGCTTTGTTCACCTTCTTTACGATGACTGGCCGTAGCCCTTCGTCTGCCATACCGACTTCCGCGTTGATGTTGACTTAAATGGCCGCGCTTATTTCGACTTCGACTGCTTGATGTGCTCTTCCAGTTCGGAGAACGACGGCCGCTCCGTCGAGAACAGCACCTTGCGCCCGAATTCCACGGCGAGCGCGGGCGCATAACCGTTCAGGCTGGCCAGCAGCGTCACCTTGACGCATTCAAGCATCTTCGACGATTCGTGCAGCTTCTGCTCCAGCACGGACGACAATGGGCCGACGAAACCGTACGAAAGCAGAATGCCCAGGAAGGTGCCGACCAGGGCATGCGCGATCAGGATGCCGAGCTCGGCCGGCGGCAGGCCGACCGACTCCATGGTATGCACCACGCCCATCACCGCGGCCACGATACCGAACGCCGGCATGGCGTCGCCCAGCTTGGCGATCGCGTGCACGGGAATCTCGCCCTCCGCGTGATGGGTCTGGATCTCGTTATCCATCAGGTTCTCGATCTGGAACGCATCCATGTTCCCCGACACCATCAGGCGCAGGTAGTCGGTCATGAACTCGATCACATGATGGTCGTGAAGAATGCCCGGATACTTGCTGAAGATCGGGCTTTCTTCCGGCGCGTCGATGTCGCCCTCGATCGACATCAGGCCTTCCTTGCGCACCTTGCTCAGCAGTTCGAACAGCAGCGTCATCAGCTCCATGTAAAGGGCCTTGGTGTACTTCGAGCCTTTCAGGGTGGTCGGCAGCGCCTTGAGCGTCGCCTTGACCGCCTTGCCGTTGTTCCCGACAAAGAAGGCGCCGGCTGCGGCGCCGCCGATCATGAGCAGTTCGACCGGCTGAAACAGCGCGGCGAGATGTCCGCCCGCCAGCGCAAATCCGCCGAACACGGCGCCCAGCACGATGAGATATCCGAGGATGACTAACAAAGGTGATGCTCCGCTCTCAATTTATGGGCTGCGGACAGCAGCCGGATTTTTTTACCTGTACCCGCCAGCATAACAACCAGTCCGCCAGGCCAAATGTACGAACAGACGCCCGAAAGACAGCTTTCACTTCAATTACGGCGCGCTGTTCAAAAACTTGACAGCGCGCCCGCGCAATTCCGCACAAAGCCAGCTATATGCGCCAGCCGTACAGCAGCGCCCCGCCCCCGGCCGGAGCCGTCGTCACATGCGGCGCCACTCCCGGAATCGCGAACTCGTAACTCAGCAGCAGCGCGCCGGGCCGCATTTCCGCGCGCGCCTTGCGCCATAGCGCCGGCATGGCTGCCGGCGACAGATAGGCGAACACCACGTCGTATGCCGAGAAATCGATGCGCTCGTAGTCGCCGCGCAAGAAACGCGCATTGGCGCGCGCAGCGCGCCTGCGCAAAACGCTGACCAGCCAAGGCAGCGGCGCAATCTCGATTCCGGTGAATGCGCTGTCGCGGCGCACGCGCGCCAGATGCAGAACCAGGCCGCCCAGCCCGCTGCCGATGTCGACAAACCGGACCGGCCTGTCCGCCGGCAGCAAGGCGGCGACCGCCTTCCAAGTGGATGGATTGGATGGATAAAACGGAACCTGCGTACGGAAAGTGCTCCAGTACAGGCCGAGCAACGCGATGAACGCGCCGAGGAAAAGAATCGGCGGAAGCTGCAGCGCCAGCATCGCCGCCAGCGCCACCGGAAACGCCGCCTGGATCGCCAGCCACCAGGGCGCCAGGCCGAACACGCGCGACAGCGACGCCGCGATCACCCCCTGCAACAGCGCGGCAACGGCAACCGTCAATTGGCGATCCGACAGCAAGGACGCGGCATGGGCGAGCGCCAGCACGAGCGCGAATGCGCACAGCTGGATCGACACCGCCCGCAGCGCAGGGGTATGCAGAAGTGTCTTGCGGCTCATCGGTCAGAGCCCATCATGTGTTTCGGATCGATAATGCGAGCGGTCTGGTTACGCCAGCAATTCCGCCGCGGCCGATGCGGCATCTTCTTTGGCTTTCTTGGTTTTCCCGGCGCGCGAAGGCATGTGGCACAGACCGCACACATAGTGGTTGTGCAAATCGAGCTTGTGCACCACGAACTCGCCGCCGCACTTGCTGCAACATGCGGTCGACAGCATCTTGCTCTCGAAAAAACGCACCAGCGTCCAGGCACGGGTCAGCGACAGCACCGGTTCGCCGCTCGAATCCGGCTCCACCTGCTCCAAGTAAAGCTTGTACGCCTTCATCACCGCCTCGATCCCGCTGACGCCGGCATGCTCCACCAGATACCGGTGGATGTTGACGAACAGGGAAGAATGGATGTTCGGCAGCCAGGTAATGAACCAGTCGGTGGAAAACGGCAGCATCCCCTTCGGCGGCGACACGCCCTTGAGCTCTTTGTACAGCTTGAGCAACCGCTCGCGCGACAGCGTGGTTTCCGACTCCAACAGTTGCAGGCGCGCGCCGAGATTGATGAGTTCAATTGCGAGCTGGATCTCCTGCGCCTCTGTCACCACACTCTTTTTCGCCATATTCGACCTCGTATCCGTGCGCACCGCATACCTGGCGCTGCACCTTGTTTTCTCAGGAAATTTGCTCAACCGGCTGCTGCGCCATCAGAATGGCGGCATGCGAATGGGCCAGTTCCCGATCCTTGTTGTAATTGGTTAACATGCCGAGGATTTGACCGTCATCGAAACGGAAGCGCGCCAGCATCATATTGGTGCCGGCCAATTTGAGGATTTGCGCGTTGCTCAGCCCTTCCAGCAAATCGGCGATTTCGCTGCTGATCCCAAGGCGAAAAATCGCCGCCGCCTTGTCGGCGCGAATCATCTGTTGAGCAAGCATCAGGTAGCTCAGATTCGCCTCGCGAATCTCGGCGATCATATCGTTTGTGTTCATTTCCCAATTCCTCCAATCCCGCTGACGCCGGTGAGATGCATTCTGCTCGTCGGCTTGCCAAGCGGAAATAGGTAGTTTTCGGTATTTTACGTTGGGGAAACTATTATGCGCAATGACAGTATTTGTCCTACAACACTTCATCCCCGATCGTCCAAGCACCGATATCTCGCCATGCAGCCAGGCGGCCGCAGCATGATTGGTTGCGGCAAGATGGCGCCGCGCTGCAGGCAATGCCATTCAGTTAAGGTCTTTTTTGAGGTAACGAACGGTATAGCGATTCGGACGGAATTTGACGACACCGGGGCATTCACGCCCCCGTCTTTTCCACGGTTGCCGAGGCCAAGCGATCCCGCGGCCGTCGTAGCAAGGCGGGCAGCCTGCCCACATCAATTCGCACCGGATCGTGCGAGCGAACGGCAAAGTTCAAGTCGGCCTGCTCCAACTGTGCCGGATGCACAGTCATGGCCTTTTCCAGCCGGATCTGCTTGCGCGCAATCAGCGCTCGGCCAGCCCCGATTGGATCGCGTAGCGGAAGATCCGAGCACAATTGGCTTTAAACGCACGACTCGGTCTTGCACAATGCCGAGATCAGGTCTTGATTGCGATTTCACCGATGGCATGCACCCGATGTCGGGAAAGACAAAGGTAGGTAGTTTTAGGAAACTATGGGTCGAACTGAAGGGAAAACTGAAGGGAATCTTTTGAAATTGGCCGAGATTTTCAAGCAAAAAACCGAGGCTGACTACAAGCGCTTTTGGGTTTGATGGGGGGGGATGATGGGCAAAACGAAAATGCCGGCTGGAACCGGCATTTTGTCTTGTATCTTGGCGGACGGAGGGATTCCTATCATGCCCCGAAACCCGCATGTTTCCTAGATTACCGCCAATATCGAATTCATCATGGCCGCAAATATGGCCTTAAAACTTCGCAATGCAAGGCATTCACAAAACGCGCCACCAAATGCAACATTGACAATAACTAACTAACAGTCTTCTATCACTCGTATCGGGTGCAAATACACCCGATGCCGATTCTTGCGCCTGCTCACTGTTTGCGCGTCCCGTATGCGATCCGCGGGCTCGTCTTGCCGATCTATGCGAGGTCAGTTTTTTTCTGCTGCCGCACATTGTAGGCGATGCTCGCCACAATGATTGCCAGAATCAAGACCTGAGCGATGATTGTCTGCATCGACGGATAAATACCTAAAACATCAATGCGCGGCATCGCGATTGGCGTCATCTCCAGGAAGCCGACCTTCTGAAGAGCGGAAACCCCTTTGCCCGCGAGGACGAAGGCGAGCACGCCAACCAATGCGGAGCTGAACGCGAAAAATTGCGCGATGGGCAACCGCGCGGTGGAGCGCAACAGAATCGCTGCAATGGCGCAAAGAATTGCCATACCGGTCCCGAGACCGGCGAGCATATACACGCCATTGCCTTCCGCCCAAAGGGCGGCATAGAAGAGGACAGTTTCAAAGACTTCGCGGTAAACGGTGATGAACGACAGCAGGAACAGCATCACGGCCGATTTCCTGCTCAGTGCGGACGACAGTTTCTGTTTCACGTACGCTTGCCAGCGACCCGCCAGGCTCTTCTGATGCATCCAGATCCCGACGCCCAGCAGTACCACCGCTGCAAAGATCGCGGAAAACCCTTCTGTCATTTCACGGCTGGCGCCGCTCAGGTCCACCAGATAGGTTGCCACTCCCCAAGTCAACCCGCCTGCCGCCAACGCGGCAACCCAGCCGGCGTGCACATAAGGGAGCACATCGGTGCGTTCAGCCTTTTTCAGGAACGCCATCATCGCGACCACGACCAACAACGCTTCCAGCCCCTCGCGCAGCAGGATGGTTAGCGCACCGACGAAGGCGGACAGCGGGTCGTGAGAGTCATCCAACGTGGCCTGCGCATCGGCCAGCAATGTCTGCAGGTGTTGTTCGATTTCATGCGCTTGCGGCACCTGACCACTGGTTATCGCATTGCGATAGGTTCCCATCGTTTTTTCGATATCCTCGAACAATGCGTGATTCTTTGCCGCCAGCGCCGGCTCTACCGGTTCGAAACCGTCAAGATAGGCGGACAACGCCAGCTGCGACGCACTCGACGTGTCGCCCTTGTCCAGTGCCGCCACGCTTTCCTTCAGCTTTTCCTTGGCAATGGTGAGACTGTCCGCGCTCGATGCAGTCAATGCGTCCGGCGCGCTCCTCAGATAGGCGATCAAACTCCGGGCGGTTTCGGCGCCAGTGGTCTTGGCCAGCGCCTCTTCGGAGGTCTGGCTCAACTTCGCCAGCGTTGGCACGGCCGAATGCAAGTCAGAGCGCGACGACCATAGCTTCGCGCCTGCCTGCCGATCACTATCCGAATACGACAGCGTTGACGCGAAATAAGCGATCGCCCAACGATCGTCATCTGACAGTTGTGCAAACCCTGGCATCGAGGTGCCGTCAACCCCACGCGTAATGATCTGCTGCAACGAAAACACGCTGCGCTCCCTCGCCCGAGCATGGTCAGCCAGCGCAATCGGCGGCGGATTAAGCGTGGCGGCCAGCGGCCCGTCGGCACGCCCAAGGACGCCATGGCAAGACGCGCACTGGCTTTGATAAAGCTTCGCCCCTTGCTGCAGGTCTGGCAGCTTGTTGGGCGACATCGGTACCGGATAAGCCGCAAGCAGCGCAGACGCCAGGTTGCGCGCCTGATCGCCAACGATCCCCGGCTGCGCCTTTTCGGCAATGGCTGCACGTAATCCGGCGGCGCCTTTCAGTAAAACCGGCGTGGCGGCGGTTGCCGGCAACTCGGCCAACTGACGGTCGGCGGCATGTGCAAATTCCTGCATCTCTGCGTATTCATCCGCGTTGGCCACCTTGCCATCCTTGACCGCTTTGCCATAGTCGACGGCTAGGTAATCGAGCAGTTGCCAGATCTGTTTTGCCTTATTTTGTGTGGCGACATCATCAGCATGGGCCGTTGACAGCGACGACAGCAGACAGAAAACAGCGATCAATAAAATACGCAACGCTTGCATAGGATTTCACCAGAGGGTCTTGGTCAATCAGTCAAATGAGAATAATTATAGTTTAGATTTGACAAAACCGCGACTGCGCCCCTGTTTCTGGAGAAGCGTTATCAGCGATGCGCGTTATCCAGTTTTAACAACCGCAGACCATTCATGACCACCAACAGGCTCGCCCCCATATCGGCGAACACCGCCATCCAGAGCGTCGCCTGCCCCGCCAGCGCGAGCACGAGAAACACCGCCTTGATCGACAAGGCCAGCACGATGTTTTGCATCAGGGCCGAACGCGCTTTGGCGCTGAGCCGCATAAAATCGTGAATCTTGCGCAGGTCGTCATCCATCAGCGCGACATCGGCGGTTTCGAGTGCCGTGTCGGTGCCGGCAGCACCCATCGCAAAACCGATATTGGCCTTGGCTAGTGCCGGGGCATCGTTGATGCCATCCCCCACCATCCCGACATATCCATAAGTGTTGGTCAGCTGATTGATCGCCGTAAGTTTGTCTTCCGGCAGCAAGTTGCCGCGGGCATTCGGGATACCCACCTTCGCAGCAATCGCTTGTGCGGTATGCTCGTTGTCACCGGTAAGCATCACAATCTCCACACCGAGCGCACGCAGCTGCACGATCGCGTCAATGCTGGTTTCGCGGATTGTATCGGCGACCGCCAGGATCAAGAGCGGCGACGTGGTAGAGCATAGGACTACCGCTGTTTTTCCTTCCCGCTCGAGCTTCTCCAGCGTAGCTTCCAGTTCAGGGCCGCAACTTACCAACTCATGCACCAGCCGGTGATTGCCCAAGTAGAAGGTCTCGCCATTGATCATGCCGCTGATGCCGCGCCCGGTGAGAGCATGAAAATCGGTCACTTCCATCAGCGGCTGCGCACGATTGTGTTCATGCCAATAGGCGACCACTGCAGAGGACACCGGGTGGTCGGAGCGGCTGGACAGGCTGGCTGCATAGCGCAACAGCGTTCCTTGATCGCCGTCCTTGATCATCACGATATCAGTGACAGCAGGCTTGCCGACCGTGACAGTGCCCGTCTTGTCCAGTGCAATCGCCTTCAGCTTGTGCCCCTGTTCCAGATAGACACCTCCCTTGATCAGGATCCCATGCCGCGCTGCTGCCGCCAGGCCGCTGACTACGGTCACCGGTGTGGAAATAACTAGCGCGCACGGACACGCAATCACCAGCAGCACCAAGGCCCGGTAGAGCCAAGGCTGGAATGCGGCTCCCATCAATAACGGCGGAATCACTGCGACCAGGATCGCAAGCAGCACGACTGCCGGAATGTAATAGTGGGCGAATTGGTCAACAAACCGCTGCGTCGGCGCACGATCCCCTTGCGCTTGCTGGACGCTCTTAATGATGCGAGACAGCGTGGAATTGCCTTGCAATGCGGTGACCGTATAGTCAAAGGCGCCGCGTTCATTGATGGTGCCGGCGAACACGGGATCGCCCGGCTGCTTCGGCACGGGCATGCTTTCGCCGGTGATCGGCGCCTGGTTGATCGTCGTCTGACCGTCCTTCACGGTGCCATCGAGCGGGATCAATGCGCCCGGTTTGACGCGCACAACCGCGCCCAACACGACATCCTTGGCTGGAATATCACGCCACTGGCCGGGCCCAACCTGAACAGTGGCAGTTTCGGGAGCGAGCGCCATCAATCCTTTGATCGCATTGCGCGCACGGTCGAGCGAGAGCACTTCGATCAGTTCGGCCAGCGCGAACAGGAAAATGACAACGGCCGCTTCCGGCCATTGCCCGATGCACACCGCACCGATCACTGCCAGCGACATCAGGAAATTCATGTTCAGCGAGAAGTGGCGCAACGCGATCCAGCCCTTCTTCATGGTGTCCAGACCGCCGGTCAGAATCGCAATCAGTGCGAGCGCGATGACAGACCATGAAGTCTCTTGCCCGGTGCTCCAGGCCACAACTTCAGCGCCGATCGCCGTCAATCCAGAAATCGCCATCAAGACCCAGGTGCGGCGCGGGATATGATGTGTGTCCATCTCGCTGGCGGCGTTCACGAACTCGGGGGGCGCTCCCAGCGAGTCGGACTTTGTCACCGCATCCATGCCGAGTGTCTTGAGTGCGGCAACGATCGCATCAATCGACGGGAGGCGATGCTGCACGGTCAACTCGCGTTCCATCAAATTGAATTGCATGTTTTCGATGCCATCCATGCCTTGCAACCGACTGCGAATCAATTTTTCTTCGGTCGGACAATCCATGTTCTGGATTCGGAACACTGCTTCGGCGGCCCCTGGGCTGGCCACTGCCTTAACCGGCGCGAGCTGGGCCGTATTACCGGAGCATCCCTTGTTATCACAGCAACTCATGTCATTCTCCTGCGCATTATTGTTCCCACATTGCACATTAGAGACCCTATAGCTACTATAGAGTCAAGCAGTTATTGGAAACACGGAAAGGATGCGAGGTTACATTGAAGATCGGAGAATTATCCAGACGCACCGGTTGCCAAGTCGAGACCATCCGTTTTTACGAACAGGAAGGTCTATTGGCTGCGCCGGCGCGGTCGCAGGGAAACTATCGGCTGTACGACGATGCACATGTCGAGCGCCTGCAATTCATCCGGCGCTGCCGCTCGCTTGATATGACGCTCGATGATGTGCGAACCTTGCTACAGCTTCGCGATGCGCCCAACGAAAGCTGTGGCGCGGTGAATGCCATGCTGGATCAGCATATTGAACAAGTGCGGCGCCGTATCGCGGAACTGAAAGCGCTTGATAAACAGCTCAACGCATTGCGCAGCCAATGCGAGACTGGACATGTCGTGAAGGATTGCGGCATCTTGCAAGGGCTTACCCACGCCGATGCCTGCACCTCCGGCGCCCCATAAGCGCGCCCCGCTAGCATCCGGACCATAGGGTCGATGCTATGCGCTTCTACAGATTCGGGCCGGAATTCTAGTTGCGGTCGATCTGCTTCATTTACCTGGAGCTGGTTGCATCTGCCCCATCCAATGCTGGTGCCACATCATGTGGTTCATCATCATTTGTTGCATCGCCAGGTATTGGTCTGTCATATATTGGCGCTGCTTCAATTGCTCCGGTGTCAGCTTGGAATAATAGCCCCCCATGCCCTGCCATCCCATCATGGGGCCACCCATCATGTGACCGCCCATCATATGGCCGCCACCCGCCGTCGTGCCGACACCGCAACACCCCATCATGCCCGGTCCCCACATACCCTGCATCATGCCCATCGCATTTTGCATGGTGGACCAGTGCTCTTGAAGCAAGCGCTGGCGTTCTTGCGGATCTTGCGTCTGCTGGAGCTTCGTCATTTGCTCCTGCATCTTTTTCATATTTTCCTGTACCTGCGCCATCTGCTTGTCAAACTCAGCCGGATTTGGCGCCGCCTGCGCTGCCTTGGGATCGTTGGAAGGCGGAGACGCAGGCTGCGCCAAAGCCAACGAACTCGCGAGTGCCATCGCGGCCACAATGGTGGATTTCATTGCCGTTCCTTCACAGTGACAGGGTCCAATAAGTGCGCTGCTGTATTCGCAATTCAGAAGCGAAAATCCAATTGGTTAAACTCTTCCTGACGCTCTTTGTACACCTGCTGGATTGAGGATGCCTATGACTCAGGTCAAAAAAGAGAAGGTATCTCGCGCGTCACTCCACGCCATGTGTCAATTTGCGAAATACTGCGTTCAGCTGGCCGTCTTTTGCTTGGCTAATGAGGTCCTGCGGTCCCCCATCAAAACGGATTTTTCCCTTCGCGATAATAATTGCCCGACTACAAACGGGTCCCACTTCTTCCAGAATATGCGTGGACAAGATGATGCACTTGTTCGGGGCCAAGCGTCGAACGAGATTTCTCACTTCGTCCTTCTGATTGGGATCCAATCCGTCCGTCGGTTCATCGAAGATCAAGACAGGCGGATCGTGGATTAAAGCCTGGGCCATGGAGACGCGGGCGCGATAGCCCTTTGACAGGTGGTCAATGGACCTATATACCACCTGCTGAAGATGGCAAAGTTCAACGACCTTGTGGATCGCCTCTTTGATATTGCGCTCAGGGATGGAGCGCATCCTCGCAATGAAATGCAGGAATTCATATACATTCATGTCCGCATACAGCGGGGCATTTTCCGGCATGAAGCCGATCGATGACTTCACCTTTTCGGGCTCAGTTCTGATGTCGTTGCCGCATATTCGCGCCGTCCCTGCGGTCGGCGGAAGAAAGCACGTCAGCATTTTCATCGTGGTCGATTTGCCCGCACCATTCGGCCCGAGAAGAGCCAATACCTCCCCCGCTTTCAATGTGAAGCTAATGGAGTCCACCGCGATAAACGATCCATAAGCCATTTTCAAGCGATCGACTTCGATCATGGTGCTGCCGCTCGCATTCTGAGAATTGGTATTGGTCACTTTTGCACTTTCAACCATGAGTGAGTTGCTATCGGATGGATCATTCCGGCGCGAAGCATTAGTTCACCAAAAATCGCTGCGCCGATGCTTCATCCAGCGCAAAAAAATAGGGTTCAGTCTTGGCGTTAAACGCGTCCCTGTCGGTGATCATGGAAATCGCATCGTATTTATCGAGCTTGTCCATCGTGACCAGCTTCATCTGAATCGAAGCGTAATACGATACAGCAGGAGCCGAATCCTTTGCCCGATGCTTGTAGAGGGTGACCGTAAAGTATTTTCCGGAAAATAGTTCCAGCCCAATCTTTGACACCACTTCCCTCGTTGGATCAAGACTGGTGCGTATCGTAGCGCCCGGTCCCACATTTTTCGGCAATACGTGGATAAATTGCAGCTCCTTTAAAGAATTCGTCAGGTTCGGCAGCGTTTCCTGTTCCAAGACGGGAGAATCGAGTGACTGCATGCCGGCTGCTTTTCTGATGACTTTCCACGGACTGGACTCCGATGTCCGCTCCAGTCGCGGCGCGTTTTTCATCGTCAAGAAGTCGATGGCCACGATGTCTTTGCCCTCGACATCCACGATAGTTTTGTCGAGCCAGTACTCCCAATCGCGGATGTAACTGAAATTGTCAGGAATGAGATAGACATCCGGCCTGTCCGAAAACGTGGCATAGGAGCCGCCGCCAAATTTTCTAGCCTTGCCGAGCGCCATGTCGAACAGGGGTGCGTTGCCATCCCCCTTAAGCGATATAGACGTTCCCGCGTGACTGCCCTGCTGTGCTGTCCTTTTACCGTCGACAGGCAACAGCCCGAATGCCTCCAAACGATTTTCTCCTCCAGGAATGACATCTCCCACGCGGATGGAAAGGAGCTTGACCAGGAAATTCCTGATCTTCTCCTCGTCGGCATCGAAAGCAAGTGGCCCGTCTATTACTGCCCAGCTGTAGTTCACCCGTCTCTTAAGTTCGATGGTCCTCCGTCCATCTTGGAGAACAATGGATTCCAGATCCTCAGGCTTGAATTCCTTGACAGCGCTTTGACCGAAACGCAGCCTCTGCCCGTTATCCGGAGCCTGAGTCTGGGAATATACCAATACGCAACTCACAAATACCAAACCGGCCGTGATCAAAGTGGATGTCTTGGGCATTGATACTCCTCTTGGATTCATTCGGGTCACTTCTCGCTGTGGGCCGGACATCAAACAGACGCTCTCCTGGATCTTCTCCACATGTAAAAGCTCCCGCAAAAGGCCACCAATAACGGAACGGGCAGAAGATTCAGAAGAAGCAAGCGGTTACCCAAGGACTTGATATTTTCCCGGAGAAGGCTTCTCGCCGCACGAAGCTCCCTTTTGCTATCCGATTCCTCGTCGAGGTATTTTTTGATCTCGGACTGCTGCTTTGCAGTCATCAAGAATTTCTGGCCACCTTCCTTTTTCCTGATGGTCTGGTTGAGTTTCTGTGTGACCGCATTCAATTTGGCTTGCGATCGCTTTTCAGCATCCAGGAATTGTTCCTGAGCGACTTTTTCGAGGTCTCGCACTCGGGTAAATTCACGCAAACTCTGCCCTCGCGAGCGAATGCCGGCCAGGCTGTCATTGAGCGACAAATAATCAATGGCGTTCAGCACAAAGTTGATGTTGTCGTTTGGCTGCTGCACAGAAGCGTTCCCGAATTTCGACATGTCTTCATTCGCTTGAAACGATGTTTTGGTTAAAGCCATGGCGTTATCGGGCAACAGTACATCATTCCCACTGTTCGCCGGGGCGTCAGGCGGAACAGGCGAGAATATCGCCAAATCGTCTGCGATAAAGTCGGCATCGGCAACGATGATGGCGGTTGGGGTTTTCGGGGCAGATCCGCTGCCTTGATTCACCAAGCCCGCGAGAATCCTTGGTTGCTGATCGCTTCGCAGCTTCTGGTCGATGTGTTCAATTGCGCCGACGTTGTCAGAGGTACTCTTCTCGATCGAGAAATGGGGACCAAGATCATTCGCAAGCGGATTGGCGCCATGGGAGAACAGGTTAAGCGGGCTCAGTATGCTTTCAGGTCTATTCGAGCTCTTTTGAAGTTGCAATAGGGGTGCGGTGGAGAAGTCGTAGCTGCCGCTCTCGCTGGAGCTCATGATCAATGGAACGAACTCGCTGAACCCTTTACGCTGCGGCGGAGTGGTTTGTTCAAGCGCGCCACTATTTAAGAAGACCATCTTTTCCAGCGTTTTGGTGATCGGGAGATTTCGGGAAAGGCCGTCGGCACTTATATTGATCAGGAACGGATATCGAATCGACCCCAGGCCCGGGATTTGAACAGAGCTAGCATTTTTTAAGTCCCCTACAACATGGGTGGTGTTAAATTGCACCCCCCAATGTTTGAAGAGAGAGGTGAACGGGAAATTTGCTTCGGTGATGGGCGACGGCTTGTCGAGCGTTGTCGGCGTCACCACTCCATTCAAGCGAGGATCGATAATCATCAACAGCTTTCCTCCCTGCTGAAGATAGCGTTCGATTTTCGCCTGCTGGAGAGAATAAGTTTCGTTCGCCTGCTTGTCCTCATTCGTCCAGAGGGCGAGCAGCACGGAAATGTCTTGAGGTATGTCCTTGCCATCTGGCGGCAGAACCGACACATCATAGGAGCGTCGCAGCTCACTCATGACGCCCGAAAAGCGGGAGGTCAATCGGTCCTCGATGGAGCGCGATCCCAGGATGCCGATTCGTCGTGGACTCTCATTGTTGATGTGCAGGATATGTTGAGTCAGATCGTATTCCAGTTGACCGGCTCGGTCCGGATCAAATGCTGGGATGACAAATTCGCGGTCCCACATTAAGCCCACCAGCCCGAAATAAACCGGAGTGCCGCTCGGAAGGAGTTTCTTTTGCACGCCATAGTTCTGCGCCCATTCATCCTCAAAGGTGTCGGGCTGCGGATCGATGACTTCAAGGGTTAACTTGTGATCGCTCAGACGTACATATTCTTTGAGCAAGTCCTGCACCCTCTGTGCATAAATTTTGTATTCAGGGGATAGCTCATCATTGCCTTGAGAGAAGTAAAACTTCAGCAGCATTTTCCCCTTGATGTTGGACAGCGTGCTTCTGGTCGACTGCGAAATCGTAAAGGCCTTGTCCTCGGTAATGTCCAGACGCACCGGAAGGCAATAGCTGATGACGTTAATGGCAACCAGCGCAATCGACAGTTGGGCGATACTGATCAAGGAGTGGCGGCGATCGAAACGCCCCATCTTGACCTGGATGACAATCGCATTTGCGATGAGAAAGAAGGCGATCAGGGACGAGAAGTAAATGATGTCGCGGGAATCAATCACCCCCAATCCAAGCGCATGAAAATGGGTAGAGAAGCTGAACTGGGTAATGAGATCGACTAGCCAAACCGGGAAAATGGGGTTCAGCAAATCCGTCAGCGCCCCCTGGCCCAGGAGTACCATGACCAGGCAAAGAAGGGTGCTCAGCACGTAGCTCACGATTTGGTTACGGCCAATGGCTGAGGTGCAGGTTGTGATGGCCAGATAGACGCCCGCCATCAGGAAGCTGCCAAGATAGCCGGACAGAATTGGACCGATGTCAGGATTGCCCAGATAAAAAACGGTTCCGACAATGGGAAAAGTCAGCAGCAGCGCCAGCCCGAGAAAAGCCCATGCTGCGAAAAACTTGGCGACGACGGTAGCGCCGACTGACACCGGCAAGGTAAACAGCAACAGGATGGTCGAATGCTGGAATTCTTCCGCCCACACTGACATGCCCATCGCGGGAACAAGAAAGAGATAGAGCCACGGATGAAAAGCAAAAAATATCTCGAGCCCTGCGTGATTGGAGCGATAGAAATTTCCCAGAAAAAATGGACAGCCCAATGCCGCCAGCAGGAATACCACCAAATAGATAGTGGCCACTGGTGAGCGAAAGTAAGATCCCAGCTCCCGTTGAAAAATGGGAAATGCTCCGTTCAGGGTGCTACTTGACAAAATTGTCATATAACAAAACCTCTATGGGTGGGCGTGCACCAGTATAGCTTGGGTTCTGGCAACGAATGTTTCTGGAGTACAAAGGAAATTGCCCACAATCTCGTACGACTGAAGTGGGAAGTCGACAATCGTGGGAAGCAGGAGGGACTTTATAGCAACTTGACGGCTACTACCCCACGGAACTCGAGGTTCCCACCCAATCAGCCTACTAAAAGCCGGGGCGGTTCACAGTTTGAGCAATCGCTCTGGAAAGGCACTGCACAAATGTTATTATCCCGTCCGTGAAAAGGATTCTCCTCATTTTCCTGCTGATCCTGTTGCCGTACCAGTTTAGCTGGGCTGCAGCCGCAGTCTATTGCCAACATGAAAATGAACAGAACACGCAGCACTTTGGCCACCACAGCCACCAGCATGAGGCCAAGCCGGACATGGCAAAGGACGGTCCGACAAAATTCCACGCCGATTGTGAGTATTGCCATCTGGCGTGTCAGTCTCCGTTCGTGACGGCGGAACCGACAATCATCCCTCCGGGCACGTTCGCCTACTCACAGGCGCTGCCACCTCTGTCGTATTCCTCCCATATTCCAGACGGTCCAAGACGACCCGACTGGCGTCTCGTCGCGTAACCGACGAGACCGTCTTTTCTTACCTAGCGACACCAAACACGCGTCTCGTCGAAATCGTTCCCTTCCATTAGGAGATTTCGATGTACAGGTTTTTATTGCCACTCACAATTGTGGCATGTGGTATTCCCAACGCTATTGCTCAAAGCGTTGCATCTTCAACCAATAACGTCGTTAAACCGGCGATGGCCGGTCGTCCGACTGGCGTTCACGAAGCTGAAACACCCCTTACTCTGCACGCCGCGTTGTTGTACGCATTGGACGCCAATCCCGATTTGGCGGCCGCACGACATGAGCTGCAAGCGGTGGACGCATCGGCGACGCAAGCGGGCGTCCTCCCTAATCCCGCCGTGGAGTTCTTCGTACAGGACCAGCGCCGCGAAACGCGCGAGACGACCTTGCAATTCAATCAGCCGATTGAGCTCGGCGGCAAACGCTCGGCGCGCATGCAAGCCGCAGAACGCGGACGCGATGCGGCGTCGATCGAATTAAATGCCCGGCAAGCGGAAGTCCGGGCAACTGTCATCGGCGCATTTATTGATGTCCTTGCTGCACAAGAACGCTTACGCCTTGCGCAAGATGCAGCCGGGCTAGCCCAACATGCGACGACGATCGCGTCCAAACGCGTCGCAGCAGGAAAGGTATCGCCAGTGGAAGAAACCAAGGCGCGCGTGGCTGAATCTGGCGTGCGGCTGGAGCTCAATCAGGCGAAGGTGGAATTGACGGCCGCCCGCAAACGGCTCAGCGCAACATGGGGCAATCCATCGCCGCGCTTTGAACGCGCCGACGGGCAGCTGGAGCAGTTGCCCGAGTTGCGCGCTTTGACTGATCTGTCGGGCCGCCTCGCGAACGCACCTGCCGTTGCACGCGCGCGCGTCGAGGTCGATCGGCGACAGGCGCTCGCGCAACTCGAAAGCAGCCGCCGTGTTCCTGACGTGACGGTCAGTCTCGGTGTGAAGCGTTCTGAGGAATTGGGCCGCAACCAGGCGATTGTCGGTGTTTCCATTCCTCTTCCGGTGTTTGACAGCAATCGCGGCAACGTCCTGGAATCCTTGCGCCGAACAGACAAGGCCCGCGACGAGCTGGCGGCAACTGAAACCCGCCTGGACACCGAACTTGCGCAAGCCTATGAGCGGCTGAATCTCGCGCGCCAGGAGGTGGAATCACTACAGAAAGAGATTGTGCCAGGCGCTCAGAGCGCTTATGACGCCGCAGCCAAGGGCTTCGAGTACGGCAAATTCAGCTTTCTCGATGTCCTGGACGCGCAACGCACCTTGTTGCAAGCGAAATCCCAATACCTGCGCGCACTGTCCGACGCACACCGCGCGGCTGCCGAGATTGACCGCATTCTCGGCGAACCATTGCAAGCTACCAAGCAGTAAGAACCGATCATGAAAACGAAACTGAGTAAAAAACAAACCATTTCAATTGCCGTCATTATCGCAATTGGCGCACTACTGGGAGGGCTGATTCTCGGCATGGAAAAGGCAAAACCTGCAGGCGATGAACATGAGCACGGGCATGAACATGGTCATGCACAGAGCCATTCCGACGCCGATCATCATGGCGAAAAAGGAGGCGACGAACATGGCCACGACAAAGAGCATGCAGACGGCGAACACCATGAAGAACAGGCCAAAGGACCGCATGGCGGCAAATTATTCGAGGAACAGGACTTCGGGCTCGAAATCCTGCTCGCCGAAGACGGCGGCGAGCCGCGCTTCCGGGTTTATCTGTTCAAGGACGACAAGCCCTTGCCGAACAACGCCGCGAAGGTATCCGCTACCTTGACCCGTCCCGATGGCGAAAAACAGGAGATCACGTTTGCGCCGGAAAAGGACTACCTGAAGAGCACCACGGCAGTCGCCGAGCCGCATATCTTTGAAGCGACAGTCACGGCCAAGGCTGGCGACAAGCTGTATCAGTTCTCTTTTGCCGAGGAAGAAGGAAAAATCGAACTGAACGATGCGCAGCTCAAGGCCGCCGGCGTGACGATCCAGACCGCAGTCGCGGCAAAAATCAACAGCGCACTGACCCTGCCCGGCGAAATCCACTTCAATGCAGACCGCACCGCGCACATCGTGCCGCGTCTGGCGGGCGTGGTGGAAAAGGTTCACGCCAACCTGGGGCAGAAAGTCAAAAAGGGCCAGGTGCTGGCGGTGATCGCGAGCACCGGCTTGTCCGAACAGCGCAGCGAGTTGTTAGCTGCGCAAAAGCGTCTGGCACTGGCGAAAACCACCTACGAACGCGAGAAAAAGCTCTGGCAAGACAAGATCTCTGCGGAACAGGATTACCTGCAGGCGCAGCAAGCGATGCAGGAAGCGGAAATCGCCGTGCGCAACGCGCAGCAGAAGCTCACTGCCCTTGGCGCGAGTGCCATCGGTTCGGGTGGGTTGAACAGCTACGAGATTCGTGCGCCATTTGACGGCATGGTGGTCGAGAAGCACATTTCACTGGGCGAGGCTGTGAAGGAAGACGCCGATATCTTCACGATTTCTGATCTTTCTACGGTATGGGCGGAAGTCGCCGTGCCAGCGAAAGACCTGAATGCAGTGCGCGTTGGTGAAAAGGTCGTAGTCAAGGCAAGCGCATTCGATGCCAGCGCACCCGGCACGATTTCCTATGTCGGTTCCCTGCTTGGCGAGCAGACGCGCACTGCCAAGGCGCGCGTGTCGCTGGCCAACCCGCAGATGGCTTGGCGTCCCGGCCTGTTCGTCAATGTCGAGATCGTGTCGAACGAAACCGAGGTGCCGGTCGCCGTGTCGACCGATGCCGTCCATACCGTCAATGACAAGCCCACGGTCTTTGTCCGCGCACCAGACGGCTTTCTGCCGACGCCGGTCTCCCTCGGCCGAAGCGACGGCAAGCTAGTCGAGGTTGTGAAGGGAGTCAAGGCCGGCAGCCAATATGCGGGACAAGGCAGTTTCGTCATCAAGTCGGAGCTGGGCAAAGCCAGTGCCGAACATACGCACTGATGCGGAAGGTAGATCATCATGTTTGAACGCATCATACGTTTCGCCATCGAGCAGCGATGGCTCATCCTGCTGGCCGTCCTGGGAATGATTGGCGTCGGCATCGTCAGCTATCAGAAGCTGCCGATCGACGCCGTGCCGGATATCACCAATGTGCAGGTGCAGATCAACACGTCGGCGCCGGGTTATTCGCCGCTCGAAGTTGAACAGCGTATCACGTTTCCGATTGAAAGCCTGATGTCGGGCTTGCCCAACCTGGAACAGACACGGTCGCTGTCACGCTACGGCTTGTCGCAGATAACCGTGATCTTCAAGGACGGCACCGATATCTATTTCGCGCGCCAACTGGTCAACGAGCGGATTCAGGAAGCCAGGGAACGGCTGCCAGCTGGCGTGGCCCCGGCAATGGGGCCGATTTCAACGGGCTTGGGTGAGATTTACCTGTGGACGGTCGAGGCCAAGGAAGGCGCGAAAAAGCCGGATGGCTCGCCCTATACGCCGACAGACCTGCGTGAGATTCAGGACTGGATCATCAAGCCGCAGTTGCGCAATGTGCCGGGCGTCACCGAAATCAATTCGATCGGCGGCTTCGCAAAGGAATACCAGGTTGCCCCTTTCCCGGAGCGCCTCGCTTCCTACAGCCTGACCTTGCAAGACATCGTTACGGCACTGGACCGCAATAACAGTAACACCGGAGCGGGTTATATCGAAAAGCGCGGCGAGCAATTGTTGATCCGCGCTCCCGGTCAAGTGCAGTCGACCGAAGACATCCGCAACATCATCCTCGGCAATGTGCATGGCGTGCCGATCCGGATTCGCGATGTGGCCGAAGTCGATATCGGGCGCGAGCTGCGCACCGGCGCCGCCACGGAAAACGGCCGTGAAGTCGTGCTCGGTACCGTCTTCATGCTGATCGGCCAGAACAGCCGCACCGTGTCGCAGGCCGTCGACAAGAAAATGGCGGAAATCAACCGAACCTTACCGGAAGGCGTGCGGGCCGTCACCGTTTATGACCGTACGATCCTGGTGGATAAGGCCATCAACACGGTGAAGAAGAACCTGCTGGAAGGCGCGGTGCTGGTGATCGCGATCCTGTTCCTCTTCCTGGGGAATATCCGCGCTGCGGTGATCACCGCGCTGGTGATTCCGCTGGCAATGCTCTTCACCTTTACCGGCATGGTGACGAACAAGGTGAGTGCCAACCTGATGAGCCTCGGGGCCCTCGACTTCGGCATCATCATCGACGGCGCCGTCGTGATCGTGGAAAACTGCGTCCGGCGGCTCGCCCACGCACAAGCGCATCACGGCCGGCCGCTGACACGAGGCGAGCGCTTCCATGAAGTATTCGTCGCATCCCAGGAAGCGAGGCGGCCACTGCTGTTCGGCCAGTTGATCATCATGGTCGTCTACCTGCCGATCTTCACCCTGACCGGCGTGGAAGGAAAGATGTTCCATCCAATGGCGTTCACGGTAGTTGCGGCGCTGCTCGGCGCCATGATCCTGTCCATGACGTTCATCCCTGCTGCCGTGGCGCTTTTCATCGGCAACAAGGTCGCCGAAACAGAAAACGTCCTGATGCAAAGCGCCAAGCGCTTCTATGGGCCGATTCTGGATGCGGTCATGGCGAACAAACCGGTCGTGCTGACTTTCGCGGCTGTCGCCGTGATCCTGTCCGGATTGCTCGCGACCCGCATGGGAAGCGAATTCGTGCCGAGCCTCAATGAAGGCGATTTTGCGATCCAGGCGTTGCGCATCCCCGGCACCAGCCTGACACAATCGGTCGCGATGCAGCAGCAGCTCGAGCGGACCCTGAAAGCCAAACATCCGGAAATCGAACGCGTGTTCGCACGAACCGGGACGGCGGAAATTGCATCCGATCCGATGCCGCCGAATATTTCGGACGGTTACATCATGCTGAAGCCGGAAGCGCAGTGGCCCAAGCCAAAGAAGTCGCGGGATGAATTGCTGGCCGCAGTGCAGGAAACGATTTCCAAGGTGCCTGGCAATAACTACGAGTTCTCGCAGCCAATCCAGTTGCGGTTCAACGAACTGATTTCAGGCGTGCGCAGCGATGTGGCAGTGAAGCTGTTCGGCGACGACATGGATGTACTTAACGACACGGCTGCCAGAATTTCAGCCGTCCTGGGGAAGATACCCGGCGCTGCCGAAGTCAAGGTTGAGCAGACCACAGGCTTGCCCATGCTGACGGTTAGCATCGACCGTGACAAGACATCACGTTATGGCTTGAATGTCGCCGATGTCCAGGACACCATTGCAACCGCGATTGGCGGCAAGGAGGCCGGCACACTGTTCCAGGGCGACCGCAGGTTCGACATCACTGTCCGGCTACCCGAGACCCTGCGCAACGACCTGGAAGCGATCAAGCGCCTTCCTGTTTCACTGCCACGCGCCGAAGGCGGAAATGGCCGAGCATCGTACATCCCGCTCGGCGAAGTCGCGACCCTGGAGCTGGCGCCAGGCCCGAACCAGATTAGTCGGGAAGACGGCAAACGGCGCATTGTGATCAGCGCCAACGTGCGCGGCCGCGACCTCGGCTCGTTTGTCTCTGAGGCCGAGGCGCAGCTCCGCCAGCAGGTAAAGATCCCCGCCGGCTACTGGACGACATGGGGCGGCCAGTTCGAACAATTGCAATCGGCATCGCAACGCCTGCAGATCGTCGTGCCGGTCGCATTGCTCTTGGTCTTTACGCTGCTGTTTGCGATGTTCGGCAATATCAAGGATGGCTTGCTCGTCTTTAGTGGAATTCCATTTGCATTGACGGGCGGGATTGTGGCGTTGTGGTTGCGTGGCATTCCGCTGTCGATCTCGGCTGCCGTCGGCTTCATTGCGCTGTCCGGGGTAGCGGTGCTCAACGGCCTGGTGATGATTTCATTCATCCGCACGCTTCGTGAAGAAGGCCGGTCATTGGATGACGCAATCCGTGAAGGCGCACTGACACGGCTGAGGCCGGTGCTGATGACCGCACTGGTCGCGTCGCTCGGGTTCGTGCCGATGGCGATCGCAATCGGAACCGGTGCAGAAGTGCAGCGGCCGCTCGCCACGGTCGTGATCGGCGGCATCCTATCGTCGACGGCCTTAACGCTGCTGGTTCTGCCGATCTTATATCGGCTTGCGCATCGCCGTGACGAAGACGCCGATAAGGCACCAAGCCCCTTCGCGATGCCACCCGCTTTACAACGCGATTCCGTGGCCCACTCGGAAACTTCGTCGCTCCGTTAAACCTTTGAAACGACACATGAGGTAACGAAATGGCCGTGCAACACGGCCATTTTTCTGCGAATCGTCTCCCAACCTGTTACGGGGACTCGCTGCGAACATAGGTGACGACTTGCCACAGTAATGTTTGCCCATAAAAACTGCGGCGAAAGCCATGTCGCCGAATGGCGTCATCCACCGTCTGGCTAGAGTGAATATAGGTACGAAAGGCCCCGCCACGCAGACGGAGAAATATGTTCACCAGCCCGGTTCCTAGCCTGGTAATCCACCGTTCGCGCGGATACACCAGCCCATAGACATGCTTCGCTTTGGCGATGGAGGCCGCGACGAGCTTCTCCATATCCGGATAGCAGCAAATCACTCGGTCGAGCGTGACAATATCCGCTGGCACCAATTCATTGGCCAGATCCACGAAATCACCATGGTGGCAAATCAGACGCTTACGGTGTCCACGACGGGTCGCTTCTTCTCCGGCAGCTTGGAGATACGCAGCGGATGCCTCAACGAGAACTGCACTGGCGAGACCTGACGCCAGAAGTTCATGTGGTATTGCGCCGATTCCGCCGCCGATGTCGAGAAGTGTCTTGGCTTGATTTCCCGGTGGCCCGATCGCGCGTAGCAACAGTCGAGTCGAGAAGCGTGGCCCGTACTTTCGGTAGCGTCGCAGGTCGCGCTGGGCAATTCGCCGGGTGAAAAGGCCTTCTGCATCGAGGCAATGATTACAACAACTCATTGGTTCGATCCTCCAACGGTCTACCCCTGATAGATAGTGAGATTGCAAGATACAGCCGATGGCCGTAAACGGTGATGCCTTTCGTCAGTATCTTGTTTTTGCATCGTCGGCTTACCACCACTCCGTCTCGAATTCATTTAACTCTCAAGCTTCAGAGCCTAAACTGCACAGCAATTGGGCCGCGTCGGCAAACGCATTCGAGGCGAATGCAAATGCCAGCTTCCATAACGCAGGATGCTCAACGGGCGTTAGAAAGCGATCGGAGCAGTTTGTGATAAGCGTTCTGAAGCGGCAAGTCATTGCCATCGCGTTGTGCGAATACTTCCAGTGCTTGCAGCAGATATTCGGCAACCAAGAAGTCTTGCTCACGGCAAGCGCGCTCAAAGACCGCCGACAGGTCATCTTCCAAGCTGGATTTCTTTCGTTTCATGTCGCATTGAATTTTTGTAATGGGCACGACATTGGCATGGCGTTAAACGACAAGTGCCAGCTTAATAACGAAGTAGTATGTATTCAGCATGCACAATCCGCCAGAATCAATGCGATGCCACCTATAACATCAAACGCATACTGGTACTTCGCGGGTGGTTTGACGTTTTCCATCTGTCTGATCGCCAATGCGCCTATCGCAATTGCTGCCGACCGGCCGACAATCAGCGGCGACATGCAAACCGGGCAGATCGCTACGGGAAAATGGGACTTCCAGCGCAATGGTGGTCCCGCATCCCCATTACGCGCCTTGCGCGCAACCGCCGCAACTCATTTCCCCTACTTGGAATTCGTATATGGAGTGACTCCTGAGTTTAGTGAGCTTTCAGTGTTGACCTTCCAGCAATAGGAAGGCCAAGCACCTGTTTAAAAGTATGAGACTGCAATTGTGACCAAGGAAGGTGCAATCCGAAAACAGCGCTCGGCAAAAGCTCTCGCCAATATCCGGTACGGTCTCAGTGAGCAGTTACGCCAGTCGTGGATGCCACCGCAACGCCTCCACGGCCACCAGCCATACGCCGGCACTCATCGGCACAACGCCGGCACGCCTGCGCACATTCCTGACAATGAGAAACTTTGTGTTTAGAGCACTCGTCTGCGCACGCGTCGCAGATTTCCGCACATGCCTGGCACGCCAAGTCGACGAACTCGCTACCACGCGCCATGTAGGCGGCAGCCAATCGACAAAGTTGTGCGCAGTCCAGATCGAGAGCAATGCACCGCGCCATTGTCTTTGGATCCGGTTCCGTCAAACACGATGCTGCGCAATAGTCGCATGCATCCGCGCAGCCGTTACAAGCTTCAATACAAGATTCAAATTGCTGTTGGGCCATGATGACCTCCTATGAAAGTAGAAAAAAGCCAAGAGCGAATATGCCCCTGCTTACGCGCTGCCCCCCTGAAAAGTCATGCAGCTATGCAGCCGCTCTCATCCATCACGTTCTTACGGCCATTCGGCCGAATACCTGGCTTATGCGACACGCCCCTTATCCCGCCGGAGCAGACTAGAACCTATCTGGGACAGCCTCAGATCGGGTTCGGATGTGAAGAAACTTATCCACGGGCAAAACCGCCACGATTCCTGCGCCCGGAACAGTCGAGTCGGCGACTTCCAGAATGGCGTTGACGACTGCATCTGACATGGATTCCTCGACAAACACTTCCACCTTGAGATGCTCGGTCAAATGGTCGCGTGCAAGGACATCGATATACTCGCCGAATCCCTTCACCTTGGTTACCGTGATGCCGCGCACATGCAAGCCGGCGAGCTTCAACTCCAGCTTCGGCAGTACTTCAGGGCGCACAATCGCGGCGATGTACTTGAAGTGCATGATGTTCTCCTTTACCTGAGGACCGTTCCCTGACGGACGGGCCACATTCAGCCTCCGATTAAGGCCCGCCTCGTCATTTGTCAGGTGTGCTTGCCATCTTCTCCGATCAACACGCGGGTGTCGCTTAAATACACGTGGGGCGGCACCTCCAGATTGCGCGGCGCAGGAACATTCTTGAAGACGCGTCCGGCCAGGTCGAATCTTGAACCATGGCACGGGCAGTAGAAACCGCCGGGCCAGTCGACACCGAGATCCGCGGGGGCGACATCGGGGCGAAAGACCGGGATGCACCCGAGATGAGTGCAAATGCCGACCACGATCAGGTACGGCGGCTTAATCGAACGGGTAGGATTTTTTGCATAGTCCGGCTGCTGCGGTTCCCTGGATTGCGGGTCAGCCAGTTGATTGTCATGCTTGCCGAGCAAATCAAGCATTTGGGTGGTGCGATGCATGATCCATACCGGCCGGCCGCGCCACTCCACAGTCACCAGATTGCCTGGTCCGACCTGATTGAGATCTATCTCGACCGGAGCACCGGCCGCCTTGGCCGCCTCGCTGGGCGACATGCTTGATACAAACGGCACCGCCACAGCTACGACGCCGATGCCGCCAAGTCCCACCGTCGCAGTCAGAAGTTTTCTGCGACGCGGGTCCATTGCGTGAGTATCCATGATGCTTACCTCAACTGTATGACTGTTGCTGCATACCTCCCTCGTGCACATCGTTGTTCTTGGCCGGAAGCCGCGTCTCGCGGTCGCGGCTCAGCGCCTTTTGCGCTTTTTTCGTTTGCCGCGGCCGTTTTCAGGCAGCGTAGTTTGGCGGGTTTTCGTCGCGCGTCCTGAACGCATGAACCAATACAATGCCGCTCCAGCCAGCAGAACGGCAATCGCCCATAAAAGGACGAGCGTATTCGTCACCTCCATTGGCACCCAACGCCCGCCAAAAGACATCCTTGCCTCGCCGTAGGTTATTTCACGGACGTGATGACGTAATCGGCTCCCTGTTTCTCAAACTCGACAACGACATCCTTATTCATTGCCAGTTTGTCGAGCAGCGTTTTGTCCTTCACCTTGAAGGTCATCGTCATCGCCGGCCAGTTCAATGTCTTGACCGGCCCGTGTGCGAGTGTCACCGCGCCTTTCGCATGATCGACCGATTTCACCACCGCTGTTGCCTGGTGCGTCATCGCCTTGGTGGCTTTGCCTTGGGCAGGCTTGTCCATGTCCATGCCCTTCATGTCCTTATCCTTCATCATCTCCTGACACTTCTGCATGTCCATGCCCTGCATGCCCTTCATATCCTGACACTTCTGCATGTCCATATTTTTCATGTCCATGCCTTTCATCCCGCCGGATTGGGCGATGGCAAGGCTGGAGGCGGACAAAGCGACGACGAAAGACAGGGCTGTGGTGAATTTCATTGGATATTCCTTTCAAAAATTAAACTGCGTAAGTAAAACACTTCAAAAAATCGGGATACCTCCAGCCGATATGGCCGGCCGGAGGTATCGTGCTTGCCCTTCGAACGGGGCGCTTTCACTTCTTCATCATCTCGGCGCACTCTTTCATCATCCTGTCGTGCTCCGATGCGCTGCTTCCGGAAGTTTGTCCCTGGGCCGCCGCAGCCTGTTGCATACTGATGAGCTTAGCCTTGCGGCCCTTCTCGATGAGTTGCCAGTCCGGACCTGCAAAGGCTGGAAACGTGGCACCGATGGCGAGAACGCCGGTCAGGGTAATGAGTAAGCTTTTCATGATCAAAATCCTTTAACTAACACGATACTGAGTGGTTGGTCTGCGTCACTGCGTGGATACGCTAATTCAGCCACCGGCAGTGCAATACGCGTAATGCAATCGTTGGCGCGGGTTCGGCGACTTGACGGGTATGGTGACTGGGCACAAATTGACCCGGCCGTCTATGCCATGCAGCAGTTGCAACATCGTGCGGCCGATCAACCCCGCTTACCCGGTACTCGACAGGCGCAGGCGCCGCATAGCAGGCATCGCATGGCGGACAATCGATCATCTGTGACAACCGCATCGCTTCGTCGCTGGATCGCATCTCGATCTGCCCAGCAAAAGCCGGTATAGGGCTGGATGCGGAAAACGCTGCCAACATCACCCAACGGGCCATGCGGCACATGAAACGCTGCACGAATGCGTGCCTAAGTCGCATAGCCCCTCTTCTTAGCAAATGGCAACTCAATGCGTGCGCGGCACAACTGTCTGCGTCTCAACAGCAGATACACCACCGGCACCACGAACATCGACAGCAGCGGCGCAGTGACCATCCCGCCTACCATTGGCGCGGCAATGCGCTGCATGACCTCCGAGCCTGTGCCGGAACCGATCATGATCGGCACCAGGCCGGCGATGATGACGGCCACCGTCATTGCCTTGGGCCGCACGCGCAGCACCGCGCCCTCCCGGATCGCGTCGAGCAAGTCCGCTTCGTCCGTCTTGCCATCCGCGATCCGTGCTTCCCACGCATGCTTCAAGTACAGCAGCATGATCACGCCAAACTCCGCCGCGACCCCGGCCAGCGCAATGAAGCCGACACCGCTCGCTACCGACAGGTTATGCCCGAGCAGCCACAGTAGCCAGACGCCGCCCGCTAGCGCGAACGGCAGCGTCGCCATGATCAGCGCCGCTTCGTCGAATCGCTTGAAGGTCATGTACAGAAGCACGAAGATGATGAGCAGCGTGGCCGGCACGACGATCTTCAGTTTCGCGGCCGCGCGTTCCAGGTATTCGAATTGCCCCGACCACGAGATGGAATAACCGGCCGGAAGCTTCACCTCCTTCGCTACCACCTGCTGCATCTCACGTACGGCGGAACTCAAGTCACGCCCGCGGATATCGACATACACCCAGCCTGACAGGCGCGCGTTCTCGCTCTTCAACATCGGCGGCCCATCATTGACGCGGATCGTGGCGATATCGCCCAGCCGGATTTGCGCGCCGCGCTCAGTCAGCACCGGCAACTGCCGCAGCTTCTCGACCGAGTCGCGCACTTCGCGCGGGTAGCGCACGTTGATCGGGAAGCGCTGCAAACCTTCGACCGTTTCGCCGATATTGTCGCCGCCGATTGCGGCCGACACGATGCTTTGCACATCGACGATGTTCATCCCATAGCGCGCGGCTGCATCCCGGTCGATATCCACGTCGACATAACGCCCGCCGTTCAGACGCTCAGCCAGCGCCGATGACACGCCCGGCACTTTTTTGACCACGCGTTCAATCTCGCCAGTAATGCGATCGATTTCCTGCAGATCCGTACCAGCCACCTTCACACCGACCGGGCTCTTGATGCCGGTTGCCAGCATGTCGATCCGGTTGCGGATGGGGGGAACCCAAATATTGGACAGCCCCGGCACCTTGACGATGCGGTCCAGTTCCTCGACCAGCTTGTCCGGCGTCATACCGGGCCGCCATTGGTCGCGCGGCTTGAACTGGATCGTCGTCTCGAACATTTCCAGCGGAGCCGGATCGGTCGCGGATTCGGCGCGCCCTGCCTTGCCGAACACGCTTTGCACTTCCGGCACGGTCTTGATCAGACGGTCCGTCTGCTGCAGCAATTCCGACACCTTGCCCGCGCCGATCCCTGGCAACGCCGACGGCATATACAGCAAATCGCCTTCGTCCAGCGGCGGCATGAATTCGCCCCCCAGACGCGACAATGGCCAGATCGTGACGACAGCGACCAGGCCGGCGGCCACAAGCAATGTCTTCGGATACCGCAGCACCGCTTCCAGCAATGGGCGATATAACGCGATCAGGAAACGGTTCAGCGGATTTGTCTGTTCATCCGGAATACGGCCGCGGATCAGGTAACCCATCAACACTGGAATCAGCGTGACCGCCAGGCCGGCTGCCGCCGCCATTGCGTAGGTCTTGGTAAAGGCCAGCGGCGAGAACAAGCGCCCTTCCTGCGCTTCCAGCGTGAAAACCGGCACAAAGGACAGCACGATGATCAACAGCGAGAAGAACAGCGCCGGTCCGACTTCGGCCGCCGCATCGCCGATTACGCGCCAATGATCATCGCCCGTCAGCATCTGGCCCGGATGCGCGTGGTTCCACGCCTCGATATGCTTGTGCGCATTCTCGATCATTACCACCGCCGCATCGACCATTGCGCCGATCGCGATCGCAATCCCGCCGAGCGACATGATGTTGGCGTTCACACCCTGGTAATACATCACGATGTACGCGGCCAGAATACCTAGCGGCAGCGACACGATCGCCACCAGCGCGGAGCGGATGTGAAACAGAAAGATCGCGCAGACCAGTGCGACGACGATGAATTCCTCGATCAGTTTGTGTTCGAGGTTATCCACCGCGCGCTTGATCAGGCTGGAGCGGTCGTAGGTTGGAATGATTTCCACGCCGGGCGGCAGACTAGGCTTGAGTTTCTCCAGCTTGGCCTTGATGGCATCGATGGTTTCCAGCGCGTTCTTTCCGGACCGCATCACGATGACGCCACCGGCAACTTCGCCTTCGCCGTTCAGCTCCGCAATGCCGCGCCGCATTTCTGGCCCGACCTGGATGCGCGCGACGTCGCCCAAGCGTACCGATACGCCGGATTCGGTCGTCATCAGCGGAATCTTGCGGAAGTCGTCAAGCGACTTGAGATAGCCGGACGCGCGCACCATGTACTCCGCTTCTCCCATCTCCAGCACGGAGCCGCCCGTTTCCTGGTTGGCCTTCTGTACTGCCTCGATGATTTTTCCGTGCGGGATGTTATACGCGCGCAGCCTGTCGGGATCGAGCACGATCTGGTACTGCCGCACCATGCCGCCCACGCTCGCCACTTCCGACACGTTCGGCACCGCCTTCAGCTCGTACTTGAGGAACCAGTCCTGCAACGCACGCAACTGCGACAAGTCCATCTTGCCGCTCTTGTCCGCCAGCACGTATTCATACACCCAGCCCACCCCGGTTGCGTCCGGACCGAGCGAGGTCTTGGCTTGCGGCGGCAGGCGCGACTGCACCTGGTTCAGGTATTCGAGCACACGCGAGCGCGCCCAGTACGGATCGGTGCCATCGTCAAACAGGATGTAGACGAAGGAATCGCCGAAGAAGGAATAGCCGCGCACCGTCTTCGCCCCCGGCACCGACAGCATGGTGGTGGTCAGCGGATAGGTCACCTGGTTCTCGACGATCTGCGGCGCCTGGCCCGGATAGGTCGTGCGGATGATGACCTGCGTATCCGACAGATCGGGAAGCGCATCCAGCGGTGTCCTCGACAGTGACCAGATGCCCCACGCGGTGAGCATCAGCGTTGCCAAGAGCACCAGGAAGCGGTTGGCGATCGACCAACGGATCAGTTTGGCCATCATTTGCTGGCTCCCTGCTTGCCCATGTCGTTCATGCCCGGCATCGCACCGCCCATCGGTTTACTATTTTGTACGGGTGCGGCCGCTGTCGGGGAGATGGAGACGATTTCGAACATGCCGTCCTTGGTCTGGCGAATGTCGAATACGACGTTTTCGCCAACCGCGATATTTTTCGGCAGCCCCTCAGGTGGCAGCTTGAACCCCATAGTCATCGCCCCCCATTGCAGGGATGGAATCGGGCCATGCGACAGGGTGATTTCCTCTTTGGCTATGCTCTCGACCTTGCCTTCGCCATGATGGGTCGGGCCGCCCGCCGCTTTGTTGGCAGGTGCCGGCATCTCGCTCATGCGCGTCGCCGTGCCTTTCAGGCTGGCCTCCGAGTCGATCAGGAACTGGCCGGAAACGACGACTTTCTGGCCGGGCTCCAGGCCTTTACGCACCTCAGTCTGTCCATTGGCTTCCGGCCCGATTTCCACGTCCACCGGCATGAACTTCCCATCGCCCTGCGCCACCATCACGACACTGCGCGTGCCGGTTTGGATAATCGCTTCGCTCGGGACGGTCAGCACCTCATGGCGGGCCGCCGGTGTGAAATTGACAGTGGCGAACATGCCGGGTACCAGCCGGTGTCCGGGGTTGGCCAGCTCGACCCTGGCTTTGAGTGTTCGCGTAGCCGGATTCACCTCGGGCAAAATGGCGCTGACCTTGCCCTTGAAGGCATCTCCCGGCAGGGCTGGCGTGCGCGCTTCCACTGCATTCCCTGGCCGTACCAGTGCGGCTGAGCCTTCCGGCACTTCCGCATTGACCCAGACGGTGTTCAAGCCATTAATGCGGAACAAAGGTGCGCCGGCCATCACCGTCATCCCTTCACGCACCGCCAGTTCGGCAACCACGCCGGAAACCGGTGCGGTCAGCGTAATGCGGGCCTGGATCTTTCCGCTCGATGCCACCTGCCGAATCTGTTCATCGGTCATCCCGGCCAAGCGCATCCGTTGCCGGGCCGCGTCGACCAGTGCCTCGACGCCAGCCCCTTGCATGCGCTTCACCGACAGGTATTCCTCCTGTGCCGCTACCCAGTCCGGCACGTACAGCTGCAGCAGTGGTTGGCCTTTCTTGACCGGATCGAGCGGTGCGCGAACGTACAGCCGCTCGACAAACCCGTTGCTGCGCGCCTGCACCAGTTCGACGTCGCGCTCGTTGTAAGCGACGCTACCGACCGCTTCCACCGGCACGCTGAGACTGCCCTTGGCCACTTCCGCTGTGCGAATCCCGAGATTCTGCTGCATGCGCGGGCTGATACTGACCTTGCCTTCGTCGGCGGCCTCATCCGCGTATACCGGCACGAGCTGCATGTCCATAAAGGGCGATTTGCCCGGCTTGTCGAACTTGGGGCCCGGCACCATCGGGTCATGCCAATACAGCACTTTCTTCCCCGTGGCAGGATCAATGTGGTCGCCAGCCTGCGCAGCGACCGCTGGTTGCGCGACGCCGGAAGTGGGCGCGGCCATTTTCATCCCATGGTTCATGCCCGCCTGGTAAAGACCATACCCGCCGGCGGCAACTATGCCTGCTGCGACAAGCGCGAGAATCATTGTTTTACGTTTCATGGATTTCGTATCCCTGTTCATCGACCAGTCGAAGACGCCAAGTCATGCGAGGTCGGATAAAGAAAATTCAGTTGCGCCCACAGGCGGGCGGTATCCGCTTCCAGTTGCAGCGCCTGCAGGCGCACATCGATCTCATTGCGGCGGGCCATCAGCACGTCGGACAAGCTAGACTTGCCGCCCCGGTAAGCGGTGACGGCTGCCGCGGTGCGCTCATTCGCAAGTGGAATCAGTTCACGCTGGTAGCGCGCCAGGCGCTCGCGGTCGTTCTGCCATTCATTGATCATGGTGCGGGTTTCGGCGACATGCTCACGCAGCATCTCTTCGCGTTCGGCCTTCGCCTGTTCGGCCATCGCCAGTTTCGACGCCAGCTCCCGGTCCTGGCGATTCTTCTGGTCCCATTGCAGCGGGATCGAGACGCCGACCGATACCATGTTCGAGTAGGCCGGGCCGCGCTGCTGGAATGCGACCTCCCAACTCCAGTCGGCGCGCTTGTTCGCTTGCGCCAGGCGCGCTTCGGTCGATGCGATTTCCTCCTGCTTCCCAAGGACGGCAATGTCCGGATGGTGGGCCAGTTGGGTGTCGAGCACCGCCGGGTCCAGGCGGATGGCGTCGATCATCGGCTTGCCGGCCAGCGACTGCTCCGCAGCTGGACCGACCCAGCGTGCCAACATGGTTTTGGCATTCGTGACGCGACGCTGGATTTCGCTGGCGCGATCGTCAAATGATGCCAATGCGCTGCGCGCGGCAAAGATATCGGCCTGGCTGCCGCGACCGGCACGATACGCGCTTTCGGCCGCCTGGATTTCGAGCCGGGCTTGCGTTCCCTGCTCGGCGATCACGGCGGCCATCGCTTCCGCGTAATAGCGGTCGAGCCAGGCCAGTGCGGTGTCACGTTCGATGGCGGCCGTCGTCTTGTCTTTTTCAGCGAGGGTCTTTTGCGCTTCGCGCTCGAAGCGCTCGGCGCGCAATTGCCGCTTGTCAGCGCGGGTGAATTCCTGCATCACACCGATACGCCGCATGGTCATGAAATCGTTGGTCAGGCTGAACCGGTCCGGCCCGTCGACCGGCAGATTATCGATGCCGATCTTGAGCACGGGGTCAGGCAATTGACCGGCCGCCACGGCCATTTCACGCGAGGCGGATACTGCGTGGTCTTGGGCGGAAAGCTGGCGCGAACGTTGAACGGCAAGGCGCTGCGCCTGTTCCAGCGGCAATGGCGCCTCGGCGGCAGAAGCGAAAAGCGCAAGAGCGCCTGCGAAGGCCACTACAGCGGTTCGTACGCTGGTGGAAAGAACCGTATTGCGCCCACGACCGGGCGCGATGAACGGAAATAACATGCAAGCTCCAGAAAGCGTTGAACAACATCGTCGGCGCCAAGCGCGAACGATGACCGATCAAGCGATCTGGAGTGTCAAATACGGAAACAGCAGTTGCGGATTGAGAGTGGCGGCGCGGTAGCGCGTGTCAGCGGCGCGATGTCCTGCGTCACGCCGGGGAGCGTGAAGACCTCCAGCGGGCTGACTTCCAGCGCCAATCCAGCCGCAATGAAGGGCTGGACCTGCGGAAGATCGGGTTTGTCGAGTGACTGACTTCCTGCGTGGTCATGAGCATGGCACAAACTTGGTTGCTCCACATCCGTACCGGCGCAATCAGCCATACTTTGGTTGGCGGAATCGGATGCCATTGCAACTGCACCGGTGGCTTGTCCCATCTTTAGTCCCGGGCAGGCGTAAGACGCCACAGCAAGCTGCATAAACAGCATGCTGAACAGCGCGATCAACGCGGCAACAAAACGGGATGGGCGGGTCAGTCTCATGGATGACTTGGTTTTTGCGTCACTTATGGTAAGGAGCGAGTGCGTCTGGTGTCAAGTACGGGCAGACGTCGATGCTTTTGAGCAGTATAACAAACTGCACAGCCGCCCTTCGCCGGCGCGCCATGAGCTTCAGTCTAGTGACCGAAGGCACATAAGATTTGTGACCGAATTTTGTCGAAGCGTTTAGGCTTCGACTGGCTAGATTTCAATTCGACTGTTATCGCCCGAAAACGCATCTACTCCATTCTCTCGTGCACCAGGCATTGATGCATGCCCCTCAGGCGGTTGTGTGTCTTTCGCACTCCGCGACTGAAATTTTTCACCATCCTCAACAGAATTCATTCTGCGCTGCAGGCCGCTCTTGAAATTGCGCGCTGTGCCGGCCACCTGGCGCACCGCCCGCTTGAACTGCGCCTTGCGGCGATCCAGCTCCCGCAAAGTAATCACATCGTCGATCGCCAGCGTCTCCAGCATCGGCATCAATTGATCGACTTTGGAGAGCAATTCCAGATAGCGCCGCCCGAACTTGGATATCACCTTCACTTCCAGGGTCAGCGGCTCCGTGTCATAGCTCGCCAGGCTGGTAATACCGTTTGCCGTGCATAAAGCCTCGGCCCCATCAATCGCCTTGTTCACTTCCGCCGTCAGTTTGTCTAGCTGTTGTTGCAAACCAGCCTCTACTTTTTCGACGATGTCATGCGAGAGCTTGGTACGCGCCATTACCGAAATGAAGTGGGTATTCAATTGCATGCTGTTAAAGCAGCGCACGAACAGCCGCTTGACCTCCGGGCTATAAATGGAAGTCGGAATCTTGCGGCTGGCGACTTCCACCCGCCGAAAATCCGCCTTTGCCTCTTTCGCCAGTATCTTGGCGTTGATGCCACCCTGGTCCAGTTTGATGATCGCGTCATTTGCCATGGTGTGTCTCCCCCCTGTTACTGGCCGGTACTGCGATCATCTCCTCTCCAACGTAGTGCTCACCAGTCTAAATATAAGAGCTATCCAGGGGCTTTCGGCATCAGCCCCATGGAAGGGGTTTTTCGCTGGCGAACGCATTGACAGGCGTACCGGACGATGATTACAGTGCGGATGAAGCAGCAGCTGGCCCTGCAGACATTCGGCAAGCCCCTCTAGGATTCACTGCGCGTTTTGCGCCCTCTCATCGAGCCGCACAATCTCGTGCCTCGTCGTTTTTCTGTCGAAAGATCTTTCGAGGCGGATGGCCGCTTCCCCGCCATTCGCCTCCAAAGGTTTCTTCGACGGTGGCTGGCATCCCGTCTGAGCGGTTCATGCCGCAGCAAGTACAAAGCCAGTCCATGTAGCGCCGGATCGATCCGGCATTTCAACCACCCTTGCGGGGCATTGAGTCCCCGCGCCGGGTCGCTCTTGCCCCGTTTTCTTTTCGGAGGCAATGATGTTGAATGAGTGTCTCACCCTCGGCCCTCCCCTGGTCGTCACACGTTCTGCTGAACGATCGCCGGATGCTCAGCCTATCCTCTTCGAGGACTTAACGCCGAAAGCGCGTACTGCCATTCTTCGGTATGTCTTTGACGATGACACGCCCGTCGAATGGTCGGAAGAAGACGTGGTGTTTCTGCACTGGCGCTTACTCAAGGAATTGGACGCGCTGTCCAATCCCGCCACGCCGCTTGACGACAAAATCGATACCTTACGCTGGGTCTTTACCGATCCCGAGCGTGACAATCGCCCGTTTTCGTTCGTCAATTGCCTGATTGTCGTCGGATGCAGCCGCCTGTCTCCGACGCCCTATTTCGGGCTGGTCGACGCCGAAGCAATCCGGAGCTGGATCCGATTCCACGTACGGACGTGGCTCGGCGCCACCGTCGCGCGCTATCCACTATGGGTTCGACGCGCGATTCTGCAGAATCCGAGCTGGGTCGAAAGCCGATTGGCAAAGAACCCGCAATGGATCAACGAGGAGATCAGGAAGCACGCCATCCAAGGCGATCTCTTCACGTAGGCCCAATCGAGCGATTCTTACTCGATACATCCGGAGCGTTGCTCTATCCAGATCCGGGCGGCGATATACGCCGTCCTGTCCATAACCCGCAGGCGGGCAATGCTCCGCTTGGGGCAAGGTTCCGTCTGCTACTTTGGAGAGTTCCATGAAACAAGTGCAGAGACGAATCAACTCGCGCGGAGGCCGCCATGCAACGTGACGAGTTCGAAGCGCGCATCGAGGAATTGAAGCGCCGTGCTCATGGCCGATGGACCGCTATCCTTCGTCAGCTGGGCGTCGACGAAAAAATCCTGAACAAGCGCAACCAGCCATGCCCGTTATGCGGCGGCACCGACCGCTTTCAGTACACGGACAAATATGGCGAAGGCAATTATCACTGCCGCCACTGCGGCCCCGGCGGCGGCTTGAAGCTGCTACAGGCGTGCCACGGGTGGGATTTCAACACGACTGTATTGCGCGTCGAAGAATGCGTCGGCAATGCGGTTGCGCAGCCATCCCCCAGCCAACGAGGCCCCTCTCCCGGCAAGATGAGAGCGCTTGCAAAGCGGATTTGGGACGAAGCTGTGCCGATTACTGCCGGCGACGAGGTCGATCGCTACCTGAGTAACCGCGGGCTGCAACTGCCGGAATACCCGAAAACCCTCCGGTTTCACCCCAGCCTCGGCTACTACGAGAAAGACCCGGTGACAGGAAAATCGAAGAAGGTGCGTGACTACCCAGCGATGCTGGCTTGCATTCAGGGCGCCGATGGGCATGCCGTAACGCTCCATCGCACCTATCTGCAGGCCGGCAAGAAAGCCCTCGGCCGCCGGTCAAAAAAGATCCTGAGTAGTGGGATCAATGGCGCTGCGGTGCGGCTGGCTGACGCGACCGACGAACTGGCGATCACGGAAGGCATCGAAACCGCGCTCGCCGTGTATCGGCGCACCGGCAAGCCGATCTGGGCGGCGCTCAGCGCCGGCAACATGGAGAAGCTGTGGCTGCCGGAATCGGTGCGCCGCGTTTGCATTTATGCCGACAACGACGCCGCTTCGGAATTCGACGGCCAGGCTTCCGCGTTCATTCTCGCCCGCCGTTTAAAGAAGGAAGAGAAAAAATCGGGGCCACGCCAGATCGAAGTCTTCGTGCCTAAGTTCGCCGGCAATGACTGGGCTGACGTCTGGTTTGAACGTCTGGCCCAGATTCGCCGCGCTGCATAGTAGCGGGAAGGCGTGAGCCGGCCTGAAAGTCGTTTTACTGGTCGCTGCCATACCAGATTTGGGGCTTCCCGAATGAAGGCAGTCTTGTAGCGGATGCGATTCATCACGCGCATCGATGCGATCTTGCGATCGCTTTTTCAACCCAGCGGGGTACGCAATCCCGTTGGGGGAATGCCGTCCTCGCTTCATTTTTTGGAGACCAAGATGAAAAACGGACGTTCCCTTGTTGATTTGGCGACTGAACTGGAGCGCCAGCTCGCAACCAAGAAAGACATGATCGTGCCCGCGTCGCTCATGCACCACCAGACCGAAGACGATGGATCGTGCATGCTGGTGGTCCATGAATCGGATGGCTCGCAGAGTTACGGCGTGGCGGAACTCGCCCGCCGGCAGCTCGCCGAGAAGCTCAAAATCCCGTATACCTATTTTGAGCGCATGCGCACTGAACAGCCGGCCCTGCTCGACCGCAACGTGAACACCTGGCTGCAGAGCGACAGCGCGGACCGGCGACTCATCCGCACCCTCGATGGTCGTGTGCGCGCAGTGCTGTCGGACCGCTACCGGCGGCTAGACAACTTCGACCTGGCGGAAAACGTGCTGCCGATCCTGCAGCGCTTGCCGGACGCCCGGATCGAATCGGTCGACCTGACCGAAACGAGGATGTACCTCAAAGTCGTCACACCACGCCTCACTGCCGAAATCTCCCCCGGCGATGTGGTGCAGGCGGGCGTCGCGGTCATCAATTCGGAAGTCGGTTACGGCTCCTTGTCGGTGCAACCGCTGCTGTATCGCCTGCTTTGCAAGAATGGGCTGATCGCGTCGGATCATGCGCTACGCAAAACCCACGTCGGCCGTTCCTTGGCCTCATCCGACGAATCGGTCGTCGTGTTCAAGGATGACACACTACGTGCGGATGACCAGGCCTTCTTCCTGAAGGCGCGCGATGTGGTGGAAGCGGCGGTGTCGGATGCCACCTTCCGTCTAGTTGTGCAGCGCTTGCAGAAGACCCGGGAGATCCGGCTCACCGGTGACCCCGTGAAATCGGTGGAGATCCTGGCCAATCGCTATTCGATGAACGATGGCGAACGCGCCGGCGTGCTGCGGCACCTAATTGCGGAAGGCGACTTATCCGGCTACGGCTTGGTCAACGCGGTGACCGGCTATTCGCAGGAGGTGGACGACTACGACCGCGCCACGGAGTTTGAGGCGATGGGCGGCAAGCTGATCGAGTTGTGTTCCAGGGACTGGAAAGAGATCGCCGAAGCGGGTTAAGGGTAGAGATCTATCCGATTTCCCGATATGAGCTGGACGTGCTGGACACTTTGTCGGCACGTCCCAACCACCAATTGCGCGCACTGTTTCAAGGCGAAACGATCGCCCTCAGTGCGCAAAGTTCCACAAGCTTTTCCCATAAATATGGCATTAGAGGCAACATTTCACGTCTTGTTTGACTGTTATCAAATTTGCATCATTCCTGGAATATATTTTACTAACCGTTACGAATGGAGCCTTGCTGAATAAGAAAAATTTAATCGAAATCATGACCCATTGCGAACACCTTGCCCCGATATCAAGTGGCTTACCTGGAGAATCACTATGCCAAATGCAGTGCAGTTTTCAGATGTTCAACTGCTCAACTTAAGTTTCTTATTAGCAATCCAATCAAGCATCAGGAAAGACCCGATTTCTGCCTGCTATAAGTTCAAACTCTCTGTCGAACACGCCACGAAACTAATCGAGATCCCCCCGGAAAAGATTCAATCCTTTGTCGCCAATCTTGGCCATGAAAGTGTTTTCACTCTGCGCCAGGATCTGTTGCAACTACTGGAAACGCCGCCCGGATTACTGCGTCCGTTATCCACGGTACATGTCCCTGAACCGGAATCCGGCCTCACGCCGCCTGCCGACAGGCGTACTCACGCTCGCTCGTAATCAAAAGGAGGCCACATGGAAACCTCGTACGCCGATCGCCATATCAAGTCCTTATCTCTGGCAAAAACCTGCGCCGAACTCGGTGCGCGCATCAAGACCATCATGTACATCACAGGTCTGGGGCACCATGAGCTGGTGCGGCTGTTTTTTGTCGACGAACATTCGGCGCCGCGCGGACGGCCGCCGGCTTCCCCCGAGTGGTATCACCAGGCCAATCTGATCGAGAAGGTGGAAGCGTCGATTTTTTGCTCGATTTTCGAGCGGGTATCGGCACTCGGATATGGGCCGGCCGACGCATTGATCGGGGCGTATAAAACCTACCGCGACCAGTGCTCCCATCCGCCGCGCATCAGCTTTGACCGCGCCTTCGATTTGGTCTGCCACTTGAAAGGAATATGGGCGCAACACGAACGGCATTTTTCACTGAACGTGTGCAAGGCTTGCCATTCGCAATATCTAGCGGCGCTCGGTGAGTCGACGTCCTGCGAGCACGCATGCCCGTTCTGCAAGCTGCTGAAGCGCTACCCGAGCGACAAACGGGTGCAGACAACGTTTTCGCCACAGTCGACGCCGCGAATATCTCCTACTGATTTCGGTCTGTTGGCCGCATTTATTGCCGATGACACCGTGGGTACTGCTGAAACCTGATTACGCCGCAGAGTATGAATGGTCAGATGTATAACCGACTTTTTGTTGGTAATATCAAACCATCTGCTTAACGGGTTCTTCTATGGTTATCACCCGCTTTACTGAATATTTCTCCGAAAACCCAGCTCGGTTTGCTGAACTTATTCATCAACTTGAATCACGAGGATATGCAACCGACGAAAGTTTGAAAGTCTCTCGCTGTTTAGTCGAATCTGTCACCCAAACCAAATTTGACGCGGTATTCTCTGTTCATTACCCGGGCAAAGGGCATGATCTTCAGATTGGCTCAACGGCAATCGCTAGAATCCCTGGAGAATTTGTATATGTTGTCTACAACACCGACATCTACGAGAACATAGCCGCCATTGAAAAACGGCTTCGCCACGACGGGATTCTCGATGTTGACCCAGACCTGTACGCGCCAGGTGTGGTTTAGCTAACCATGTCGCACCGCTATTGAGTGAACTAACCCGGCTAAGCTGGCGCCGAAAGCACGGTCAAAACCTTCTGATTCTGGCTGGACGCACACAATCGGGTACAGTCAGACTGACCTGGTCTTCATGCTTTTGGATGATCATGGTCTTCGGCTCCCTCTTCTCCGGCAGGCGTTCCCCTCACCTAAATAGTTCAGGCTCGCGGCGAACCGAGCCGATCACGCATGCGCCGGATGCAAACATCCAGTTGACCTATCCCCCAGTCGATCCGGGTTTCCCGGTGCATTCGGTTGACGACATTCTCTCCGCACACGACGACTTGATCCGCCGTATCAAACTGGCTTACGGCGCGGACCACGAAACGTTTTCCAGCGATCTCATGGTCGTCATGCGCCGCTACGCCGGCTATGTCAACCTCTTGCCTGCCACACCAGATAACTACTTCGGCGGCACTGGCGGTTTGCTGCGCATGGGGTTGGAAATCGCATTCTTTTCGCTGCAAGCCACCGATGGTCAGATATTTTCTGGCCGCTCTACCATCACAGACCGCCGCCAGCTGGAACCACGCTGGCGCCATGCGACATTCATCGCCGGTCTCTGCAGCGAAATCCACCGCACTCTGAGCCATGTACTGGTCACCGACGACAAAGGCAATGAATGGCCTGCCTATCTCGCCCCATTGACCGACTGGTTGCATGAGCAGCGCAGTGGCCGTTTTTTTGTGCGCTGGGTCTCACAAGCACAAGAGACGCGCACGCTCGGCGTGTTTGCCTTGCCCCACATTATTCCGGCCGAGACACTGCACCGGCTAACAAAAGGAAACTCGATCGTGGTCCCGCACATGATGGCGTCCATCAGCGGCATGCCAATCTACCGCGACCACAACATCCTGGACCAGATCGTCCGGCGTGCCGCCACCATCGTGATCGACCGCGACTTGCAAGCAAGCGCCGATCGGTGCGGAAAGCCGCAACTGGGCTCCCATCTGGAGCGCTACCTGGTTGACGCCCTACGGCGTCTGGTTCTGTCCGAAAGCACCTGGATGCCGAACTCCGACAAATCCCGCGTCTGGTATGGTCAAGATGGACTATACATCGTCTGGCCTCATGCAGCGGCGGACGTTATTACCCTGCTGGAAGCCGACCGTTTGACGGGCATACCCAAGTCTCCCGCGACCATCCTCGAAATCCTGATTGAAGCCGGCGTGATCGAGCCATACGACTCCTCGCAAACCACGTGGCGCATCTATCCGCCGGAAGTGAAGGCGCCGATCGAAGCCGTCAAACTTGCATCACCCAACTTGCTACTGGCGCAACTGGCGTCAGCTCCCTCCCCTTTGTCGTGCAACTTACTGGCGCCCAGAACGACGCCCACTCCCGCCTCCTGCGCCAATAAACGGGCAGGAACGCAGTTGTCCCTGCTTGAACCCAAAACTGCCCCTGACGAAGCGAGCGCCGAGCAGCAGCGACGTGCCCCAACCGATACATCACCGACCATTGATGAAGAGGTGCAATCGCCCGCAACTCATGATTCGCCAGATGCTGCGAATGCCGTCCCGATTCAATTCTGTTTCAATGCGCCGTTGCGGCTCAATCCGGCGGTACGTTCTGCGCTGACGGACATTGTCGACACCCTCAACGGTAGCGGCGAGTATTCCTGCTGTAGCGTCCCGGCCGGCCTGTTCGTGCCGCTGGCAGAACTGGAGCGCCGGCAAATCGACCCTTCCATTGCGATTCGCACCTTATCCGACCTGGCAATGCTGGTTACCCATCCCCCTGGGAACGTCAAGACCGTTACCCATGATTTCGGCGGCGACAAGAAGCTGGGCATTGTGATTTCTCCGCAATACATCGGCGGATTTGATCCATCGGAATTCACCGCTCCGCCACCTGCTATCGGGAGTTCCCATGCTGGTCCGCAAATATGAGATGCCTTGGCGAACCGCCTACGAGCTGTATGCCGGGCTCGTATGGACAGGCGCATTAATCTTCTTTCTGTACATTGCTGCGCGTTCGATCGCCCCGGTCCACCTTGCCGTGGTGATGGCCGCAATTTGTGCACTGATGGCGTTGCATCGTCTGGCACAAGCGTTGCGGATTCTGACGGTGCGCGCCTCGTTGGCGGGCAAGGCAATGGAAGTCATCACGACGAAGCGCCTGGGCGCGCTGACACTCAATGCCGATCAGGTTTTTCTCGGGTTCGGATTTGAATGGCAGCCAGTGCATTCGCAGCGCCTGTACGAACTCGCAAAGGTCAACTATCGCGACTACATGGTGTCGCCCTGGGTGCTGCGCACACTAGGTTATGTCGTCAATCCGCAGCCTGACTCGGAAATCGGCATGCCCTATATTCACGGCGTCGAGCCGCGCGAACAAGCGCTGTATCGGCCGCTGCAGAACTTCGAGGGCGGCACGCTATTGGTCGGGACCACACAGGCGGGAAAGGGCGTCGCGCTTGGCAACCTCATTACGCAAGCGATCCGGCGGCAGGACGTTGTCGTCATCATCGACCCGAAAAACTCCAAGCGCTTGAAACGTGTCGCAATGCGCGCCTGCGAGGATTACCGCGCACCCGATACGTTTCAATGGTTTCACCCTGCCTTTCCTGAAGCCGGCGTGCGCCTCGATTTCACGTTCAACTGGCAAAAACCCACTGAGATCGCGTCCCGCATCCAGTCCATCATGCCGCCGGATACCGCAGGCGCCTACTCGTCGTTTGGCTGGGATGCGATCAACGTCGTCGTCCAGGGCTTAGTCGACCTCGAAGAACGGCCGAACCTGATTAAACTGACCAAATACATTGAAGGCGGCATTGAACCTGTGCTTGAAGCATCGCTGCGGCGGTTCTTCGATGCGATCCTCGGCGCGAACTGGCGCGAGCGGCCGGAAATGCGCCGCTTACTGGACAGCGCGCAGCGCGGCAATATCAAGCGCCCGTCCGAATCGGCGAGCAACGACCTGCTGGCTTTCGTCGCATTCTATGAACACCACGTGCCGCAAGCACAACACAACAAGGTCATCGATTCTCAGGTGCGTACCTTCCGCCACAATCGCGAGCATTACCAGAAGATCACCGCCAACTTGCTGCCGATCCTGTCGATGCTGACGTCCGGCGACCTGGGGAAGAGCCTCTCCCCCGATCCCTTCGACGCCGATGATCTGCGCCCGATGATGAATTTCGAGAAAATTGAACGCGCCGGCCATGTGCTGTATATCTGCCTCGATTCGCTCCCCGACCCGTCGGTGGCATCCGCGATTGGAGCGCTCGCCCTGGCTGACCTGGCCGCGCGCGCCGGCATGCGCTACAACCTGGGCGGGTATCGGCGCATCTCGCTGTTCGTCGATGAAGTATCGAACGTGATCAATCAGCCGCTGATCGAGATCCTCAACAAAGGCGCGGAAGGCGGCATCTATACCACGTGCGCAATGCAGACGCTGGCCGATCTTGCGAAGCGCCTGGGCAGTCAGGATGCGGCCCGTATGGCGCTGGGCAATCTCAATAATGTGATCGCATTACGCACCAAGGACCGCCCGACGCAGGATTTTATCGTCGAGACCTTCGGCAAGACCGCCATCCATACGATGCGGGTTGGCTTGAACAACGCGGCCGATGCCCATCTCGGCGACTTCACTTCGGTGCATTCGACCCAGGTGACGGAAAGCTTCGAGGAAACCATTCCCGCGGACATATTGGGCAAACTGCCCAACTTGCAATATTTTGCGTCCGTCTCCGGCGGGCGCCTGATCAAGGGGCGGTTCCCTCTCCTCAATCCAGACTACGATCTCCCAGGCCAACGCATTGTGCAGGAGGTACGCCAATGATCATTCGCATCGTCTCCGCAGTGTCGTTGGTACTCGTCTTGATTGCGGTGCTGTATCTGCCGGCCGCCCATTCTCCACAGCGTTTTCTCAGCCAATTGCGTATCGAGCACGAACTGAATACCGATTTCTGGGGCGGCGAATATGCGTTGCGTATCCTGGCGCGCATGCTCGACCTGCATGAAGAAAGGCAGCAGGCGTCTCCGATCCCTCGGACCTTCACTGACGCGCAGGCGCCGGGCCAGGTCGACGTGGCGGTGGCCGCTCAAATGACGCAAATGACCTCGCGCCTGACGGACAATCCCTACTTCAAATCGCTCGACGCCCTGCTCGCGCTCGCCACCTATCGCTTTTCCGTATTTGTGCAGTGGCTCCCTTGCCTGCTGGTCTTTGTCTTTGCCGCTGTGTTTGATGGCGCGATGCGGCGTATCGTCAAGGGCAAAGAGTTCTTACAGCACAGCCCGGAGATGTACGCGCTGTATGCGTCAATAGCGATCATGGTCGCGTGCGGCACCGTGGTGGCATTCGTCATCCCGGTCACGCTGCATCCGCTTTTTCTGGTGACGGTACCGGTATGGATCGGCGTCTTCGCCAGTCTCGCGCTGGCGGATTTTCATGTGCGCGGCTAAGATGCCGCTCCGGGTCAAGTGCGAATGCGCGCCATCTCGTTGAACCTCGGCATATTAACGCCGCGAAGAGAATTTCTCGGCAAGCTGCTGCAGCTTCGCCGCCCGCAAGCGCTCTGCCCTCTCGGCTTCCTGCTGCGCTTTTTTCCGCTCCTTGGCTTGCTTGAATCGTTCACGCAGCATGTCAGTGGCACGCGCGCGATGTGCTTCATCGACGTCGCCCGCCGGCGTGCCATCGAGGTTGAATCGGGTCGGCGCCTTTTCCATCGACTTCAGATAATGTAGGGATTTCGTATGCAGGCCGAGCGCGATGCGCAAGGTCTTTTTATCCATGTCCGGCATCTGCGTGCATAGCTGCTTGTCGATCCCTATCGCAAGCGGTTTGCATTCGCGGAACACCGTAAATTTCTCGTGAATTTGTTTCAACAACGCTCGGGCAGCACTGCCCGGGTTGGAAGGAGCAGATGAAGTATTCATCAAAGGCAGGTACGAAGCAGTTTTAGTCGGTTCGCGAGCATATCATGAGCCGAGCCACTGCTCATTCTTACCTTCCCCACAGGGACAAGGCTCAATCAGAATCGGACCTATTGGCATATTTCGTTCGTGGTCACACAAGTCGAGAGCACTTTGTCAACGGTTTGAGCGCCGGCTTTCTACATCTACTGTGCTTAGTCACGGACAAGCTTTGCGTGCCTCGGCAAGATATTCCTCCGTTGTCCCCTTGTACTTTGTCAGCGGAAATTCCGTAATGAATGCTTGATAGCACTCGTGGAAATACTCTGCGTCGCTACCACCCTGCTTTTCTATCTGAGTATCCCGAAGAATCATGAAAAGCATGATCACGGCGACGACCGCCGCAATCGCGGTAATGACTTGGGCGACGGAAGCAATTCTGTTCAAGATGATAGCTTTCTGATCGGTAAAGATGATTCGCGAGCATAAATGCCATTGCAGCGCGCATTCTTATTCGAAATCAGAAGAATGGTGCGAGGTTGCAATAAGTCCGTACTGCAGCTTGATTCGGTGTTCGCGGCCAACAAGCCTTGAACTTTGGTTTCAAATTTGAACGACGGACGGCGAAGTCGTCCACATTTATTGTGGCTAATTCTGGGGATAAAGAGGTCCGGCGTTCCGTATGTCACTGACCTATAAGGAGAAATCGCCGTTGATGAAAGTCAAGGCGCCGAATGTCGCAGCGACCATTCCGTTCGTACGAAAAAAAACCCGCTAGCCTTGCGGTAGCGGGTTTAAATCCAATTCAAGGAGAGTTGGAGGAGACAGGAATCATCGTACGCTCCTGGATAGCATTCGTCTGCTTTATTGTTCGAATAGCAGATATTCGCAATGCACATAACATCCTACCCTCCCTGAAACAAAAAGCCCGCGGCGCTAATAGCGGGCGGGCTCGTGTCTCTTATCCATCCTGAAGTGGATTTTTTTAACTGCCGGCGCAGTTTATCCCATTTCCAATAGAAAACAATGACTTTAGGCAAACTTCATCGACTCACTGCCCTACTGTTTTTTCAAGCAGTCACTCATAAATTTCTTCCGCTCGTCGCCCTTCATCCCCTTGGCTTCCGCATTACATGATTTCATCTTGTCCTGCTGCGCCTTCTGTGCGTCGCTGACCTTGGGTTTATTGGAGAGGCATTCCTTCATGAATGCTTTACGTTCCTCCCCTTTTTTATCGCCGGCTTCCTTGTTGCAGGACGCCATCTTGTTTTGTTGTTCCGTCGCGGCGAACGCAGGATGGAAGGCGATCGGGGCAAGCAGCAACGCTGCAGCGAGTAGTTTTTTCATTGTGTCCTCCATGAAGAATCAGCACGTGCTCAATAAAATTAGGCCGCGGGGGCCGACGCCATTACAGCACAGATCGCCGGCTAGTGGCCAACACGCCCGCCACCTGACCCGATCAACAAAAATCCCGGCTGCTCGTATCCAATTGCCCAAGCAAATGCGACAAATCGACGAGCCGCTTGGCGACCAAATGTCGTACATTGCGCTCACACTGCCAGATCCCGTACACACCAAGCAAAGATGCTCCCAGCAATTCCTTTCTTTGCTTGTCGACCAGGTCGCGCCAGACAATCACGTTAATCGGCCCGGTTTCATCCTCCAGCGTCAGGAAGACCACACCCTTTGCCGTCTCGGGCCGCTGGCGTACGGTCACAATCCCGCAGCCACGGGCGATCTGCCGGTCGCCAAAGGTATTGAGCACTTCGGCGGGTACGAAGCGCATCTTGGTGAGGAGCGGCCGCAGCAGCGCGACAGGATGACGCCCCAACGTCAAGCCGAGCGCACGATAATCGCCAACGATCTCTTCCCCCTCGGTCGGCGGCTCCAATCGTACCTCTTCCTCGGCAATCGCCGCTTTCCTCAGCAAGCCTTTGTCCGGCGCACCTGCCACAGCATGCCAGAGCGCCTGGCGCCGGTGACCCGCGAGCGAGGCCAGTGCATTCGCATCCGCCAACTTTTCCAGTTCCAACCGGTTAAGCTGTGCGCGCAGCGCGAGGTCATGAATATCGGCAAACGGACGGATAGCCCGCGCCTCTTCAATCCGAAAGCCTGCTTCCTGCGGCAATCCCGACACCATGTTGAACCCAAGCCGCACTGCCGGCCGCGCAGCCCCGACATGTTCAAGCATGGCTTCCCACATGCTGGTCTGCACATCCACCGGCAGGACCTCGACACCATGCCGGCGCGCGTCCTGCACCAGCTGCGCCGGCGCGTAAAACCCCATCGGCTGCGAATTCAACAGCGCCGCCAGGAACGCATGTGGCTCGTGGCATTTGAGCCAGCTGCTGGCATAGGCGAGCAGCGCGAAGCTCGCGGCATGGCTTTCCGGGAAACCGTATTCCGCGAACCCCTGCACCTGCTGGCAAATCTGATGTGCGAACGCTTCGGTATAGCCACGCGCAAGCATGCCCTTCGTCAGCTTGTCCTGAAACTTGTCAAGCTGCCCCTTGCGCTTCCATGCCGCCATCGCGCGCCGCAACTGGTCCGCTTCTCCCGGTGTGAAGCCGCCGGCCAGCATCGCGATCTGCATCACCTGTTCCTGGAAAATCGGTACTCCCAAGGTACGCGACAGTGCCTGCTCCACCTCGGGGCTCGGGTAAGTGACCGGTTCCAGTCCCTGCCGGCGTTTCAGGTACGGATGGATCATGCCGCCCTGGATCGGCCCGGGACGGATGATCGCCACTTCAATCACCAGGTCGTAAAAGGTACGCGGCAACATTCTCGGCAACATCGACATCTGTGCCCGGCTCTCGATCTGGAATACCCCGACGGTATCGGCGCGCCCGATCATCTCGTAGGTCGCCGGGTCTTCCGCCGGAATATCCTGCAGTTCGAATCTCTCGCCGCGCTGCTCGGAAATCAGCTGCAGCGCGCGCCTAATCATGCTCAGCATCCCGAGCGCCAGGATGTCGACCTTCAGCAGCCCCAGCGCGTCCAGGTCGTCCTTGTCCCACTGCACGACGCTCCTGTCTGGCATGGCCGCATTCTCGACCGGCACCAGGCGGGACAGCTTGCCGCGTGCAATCACGAAGCCCCCGGGATGCTGCGACAGATGGCGCGGGAAGGACAAGAGCTTTTGTGCGATGTCGACCCAATGCTGGGCAAGGGAAGAATCCGGGTCCATCCCGCATTCCCGGAAGCGTTCCGCCAGCGCGGTCTTGCCATCCCACCAGCGATGTGATTTCGCGACCTGGTCCACAATAGAAAGATCGACGCCCAGCGCCTTGCCCACGTCACGCAGGACGCTGCGCGGACGGTAGCTGATGACGACCGCCGTCAGTGCCGCACGCAGCCGGCCGTATTTCTCATAGATGTACTGGATCACCTCTTCCCGCCGCTGGTGCTCGAAGTCGACGTCGATATCCGGCGGTTCATTGCGCTCCCGGGAAATGAAGCGCTCGAACAAGAGGTTGCCGCGCGCCGGGTCGACCTCGGTGATGCCCAGGCAATAGCAGACTGCGCTGTTGGCGGCCGAGCCACGGCCCTGACACAGGATGTCGCGGTCGCGCGCAAAGCGGACGATGTCGTAAACCGTGAGAAAGTACGGCTCGTACGTCATGTCACCGATTAACGCCAGCTCATGTTCGATCTGCTGTTGTACATTCGCCGGGATGCCAAGCGGGAAACGCCGGTGCGCGCCAATATAGGTTTCTTTGCGCAGATAGCTGGCCGGCGTTTCTCCCGGCGGCACCAGTTCATCCGGATACTCGTAACGCAGCTCGTCCAATGAAAACGTGCACTGCCTGGCGATCTCCAGGGTTTCGCCCAGTGCCGCGGGCGGATACAGATTCCCCAGCCGCAGCCGGGACCGCAGGTGCTGTTCGGCGTTCGGCGCGAGCTCGAAGCCGCAATCGGCAATGGATTTGCGCAGCCGGATCGCCGTCAGGGTGTCTTGCAATGGCTTTCGTGAACGCACGTGCATGCAGACATCACCTGTCGCGACGACCGGCAGGCCGAGGCTTTGCGCGACCTGCTCGACCACAAAACGATGCTGCGCGTCGCGCGACTTGTGCAGCAAGGTCAATGCAAGCCAGGCGCGACCGGGAAATGCGAGGCGCAACCACTGGGCCTGCTGGACCAGCTCCGGCTCCTTGATGCGATGCGTCGGCGCCAGGAGGACCAGGCAATCCGGCAGCCCGCGCAAATGCGCATACGGCTCGGCGGGATGCGTGAAATCGGACAGCTTGATGCAATAGCTACCCTTTTCGGCGCGGGTGCGCCCCAGCGTGATCAGCTCACACAGATTCCCATACCCTTCACGGTTTTGCGCCAGCACGACGAGCGTGAAGGCCACACGTCCGGCATCGTCCGTCACCTGGAACTGGCTGCCGATAATCAGATGCAAGCCGCGCTTCTTCGCTTCCGTATGCGCGCGCACGACGCCGGCCACCGAACACTCGTCGGCGAGCGCCAGCGCGACATAGCCGAGCTGGGCGGCGCGCGCCGCCAATTCCTCCGGATGGGAGGCGCCGCGCAGGAAGGTGAAATTCGATACGCATTGCAATTCAGCGTAGGCCGGCAGGATCTCGGAGGGGATGCTGACCATGACTCACGCGAACAGGCCATGCAGATACCAGCGGATATCGTCGCCCAGCCGCTCGCGGTAGACCCAATACCATGCGTGCTCGGCGCCTTGCGCCAGAAAATAGTCGCGCACGACCAGTTTTCCATCCCACCAGCCACACTCGATGCGCTCGGTCGGCCCGACCAAGCGCAGCGGCGATCCGTAGAACGGCCGTTCGTCACGCATGATCAGTTCAATCGGTGACTCCAGGAGCCAGAACGGGCGCTCGTTGTCTGGCAAGTCCGGAAGCGTCACCCGTTTGGCGGTAGCCGCCGGTAGCCAGCGATTGCTGACCTCCGGGCGGTGATCCGCCGCCAGTCCCGGCACGAGCACGCACTCGTCCCCCAGACGGGCGGATAGCAGTTCGATCAGGCGTGTCATGTCCGCGGGCGTGCCGCCGGGTTCCGGAAACAGCGACTCGGACGGCGGCGCCATCGCCGCCGTTTGTTTAGCTTCCAAGCACAGTGCAATGACAGGTGCGGTGAGCGTCATGCGCCCCAGACGCTCCTTGAGCAAGCGCGTTAAATGCGCTTCCTGCCAGGCTGCTTCCGCCAGCACAATCTCCAGCATCGTCGGCGGTACAGCATGCCGGCCGCGTTCGTGTTCCATCGCAAGGGTAAAACGCTCTACCGCCCGGTGCCGCGCAGTCAACCATCCGGTCATCTGCAACAGCAGCCGGCGCGCACCAAAGAGCACGCCCTCCGCATGGTCAATGCGATCCGGCAGTTCTAGCTTTGCGCAGAAGAACTCGGGAACCTCGATCCAGTTAAATAGCTGCGGTGCCTGACCATAAGCGCGGTCCAGCGCATCCAGCACTGCATCGTCACAGCGGCGCTTCAGGCCGGCGCGCGGCAGCCGGCGTACATCACCCAGGGTGCGGCAGCCGATCCCGATGAGCCAGTCCTGGTACGGGTGGAGCGATGGCAGCACACTGCATGGCACCTGATTGAGCGCCTGCATCAGTGTCTCCATCCGCACCACTCGGCGACGCTTCCTGCGGGATGAGCGAGCGCCGGCGTGCGCCAGCAACCAGGCGCCTTGTGCGGTCGGCGCCATGCTGATTACAACGGTAAAGCCGAGTTCAAGGACACCGTTTTGCACCAGCCGAAACAGCCGGCGCATGCCGCCGAAAGCGCGCAAGCTGGCGGAAACATCGATGACCAGACTGTGTTGTTCGGCGAACGCGACTTCCGGCGTGTACTGCAGCAGGCACAATGCGACGCACTCCAATGCGGCCAGCTCGCGCTTTTCATCGCGCTCGTACAGCACGGCATCCGGGCACATGGTAAGTGCGCCGCCTCGCTTCATTCCGATACGCACACCCGCGTCCAGCGCCCGCCTGCTCGCGGCCAGCACGTGCTCCCGCTCGACGACGACATACGCCCCCGGCTCAGACCAGCGCGGACGATACGTTTCCAACGGTAAGAGCGGAAGATGCACGGCTATCCATAGGCGCATGGTCGAAGTCGATGAAGTTGGGGGTAGCCGCAGGCATGTACCCAAGCGGCAGAATAAGGTAGTCATCGCGCCGCGGTCCGCGACGCTTGACGATTTCAACGCTGATGCCGTTACCGGCCGGCCGCAGCGCCATCCGCAGTGGCGCAGGCGACGCATCCTGAACGCTTGCAAGCGGGCGAATCAGCCAAAAGACGATATCCGAGCCTTGTGCTGCCAGATGCAGACGACGCAAGGACTCGTGCCGCACGTGCGACTGCCAGAACAGCAATGCGCCGCATGTCCCATTACGCAAAATTTGCTCGGCCGCCCACAATGCATCGGCCGAACGCCTGGTCCTCACCCACATCATGCGCCCGAGCGGAAAATCGTCACCCGCCCAGGCGGCGACTTGCGGCGGATGGGGCGGCTGCAGCAGCGCGATCGTCCGACGACTGGCAATCCGCTGCAGCGCCGGTTGCAGCAGACGCATCTCCCCAATGCCAGGCTGCTGCGCCAACAGTTCAATCAAGGTACGGGACGGCCAGCCGCCATCCGGCAGCTCGCGGTCGAGCAGCTGGTGATCGGTCGGCACTGCACTGGTCCGGTAGGACGCCAACTGGTCGGCACGCCATACGTCAGGGACAGAAGCAGCAACGCCGGCGGCGCCGGGCACTGCGGCGGAAGAAATGGTGAAGCCCATCGCAGAACTTCCTTCAGAGAATTCTTGTTCTTTTATACTGTATAAATATACAGCTATATGCGCAAGTGCATCTTTGTAACAGCCTCCAAAGTTATTCACGGAAACTGTGGATAGGTAGGGGGATAAGCTGTAGATAACCTGTGGAAAACAACGTGCAACGAAGAGTGCATGCGGCCCTGCACATAATTGCTGAAAATCAATGCAAGATCGTCATTGATATGGGATTTCTACAACACAGGCCGGCCGCGTTTGTATCGAACCACCCGGCGTGGATGGAGGAACTTCATTTAGAAAAGGGAGGTGTCGTCAGCCGCCGGCTTCGCCTTGCCTCGCGGTGTGGGCGCGGCGACGAGCTGACTGGCCGGATAACGAGCAAAGAAATCAGGCGCGTCCTCGACTGGGCAATGCAGCCACGCGTCGAACTGGTCCGGGCGCAGAATTACCAGCATGCGTTTTTCATCGTCGGGTTTGTGAAAACGCTGCATGAGTGGGTCGCCGTCGGCGTTTATCGTCAGCATGGAGAACGACAGCAGCGGTAACCCGTTCGGACCGTCCGTCCGGTATTCCCAGATCCCGGCGACACCCAGCGGTTCGTGGTCGGCATGCGCGAATTCCCAGCGCACCGCTTTGCCGGTCTCGTAGTTCGGCTCGAAGATACTGCGCACCGGTAACGGCAAGATATACCTCAAGGACGCGTAAACCATAACGTCTACAGTATGGACACCAACAATAAAGGTGTCCATGGCCACTCTCGAACATGTCCGTTTTGTTCCTCACCGTTGTGAGGCTGGTGGCGACAAGGTGGAATACCTGCCGCAACGCAACGGGCGCATCATCCCGGACCTGCCCCAGGTATTCTGGGCAGACCACACTCCGTGGAAGGAGGCGAACCTCTGGGCTGTCGAGCGCATCAACCGTGAGGCTGTCGTCGTGGAGACAGTCGAATCGAACCTGCGCGCTCTGCTCGATTACGCAACGTTCCTGGAATCCCGGTGCTTGCAGTGGTTCGCCTTTCCAATTCGCAAGGAAGAGCGTTGCCTCGTTCAGTATCGAGGTGCTCTCATCGCGTCCCGGAATCAGGGTGTGATCAGCCCGTCGACCGCTACGATGCGGATGCGTCACGTCATTCATTTCTATCGGTGGGTCCAGGCCCGCGGCTTGTTCGCTCCGGCTTCGCCGCTCTGGCGTGACCGCATCGTCTACTTCAAATACTTCGATGCAGTGGGCTTTGAACGAACTCTGGCTCGGTTGACGACCGATCTCGCCATTCCCAATCGGACGCGTCCCGGAGAGAGGCTGGAGGATGGTTTGCTACCAGTCTCGGCCGTCGACCGCGATGCAATCCTCGCTTTCGCTCGTGGACACGCCAGCCAGGAGTTGTTTCTTATCCTGTCACTTGGCTTCTTCAGCGGAATGCGCCTCGGCACGATTTGCGACATGAGGGTCGAGACGCTGGAGCATGCCGTTCCGGACCCCTCGGCACCTGACCTCTATCGCTTGGCGGTCGGCCCCGGTGCCTCGCCGCCGGTGCATACCAAGTTCGGCGTCACAGGCCAGGTATGGATTCCGAAGCCGTTGCTGGATGAAGTGAGCGAGTATGCTGCGAGCATGCGGCGCCTGATGCGCGAAGCCAAGGCATCGGCCGATGATCGGAATTTGCTGTTCCTTACGCGGTTCGGCAATGCTTATGGTCGGCGCGCTTCGGATCAGTCCGCCGCAGTCAACGTTGAGATGACCACGCTGCGACGCACCGGAGTGGCAGCAGGACTGGCCGTGCTGCGTCATTTTCATGTGCATCAGACCCGTTGCACCTTCGCCACCGAATTGGCGCGCCTGGTCATTGCGGCTGGCGGCGCCATCAACGCCGTTGCGATCGTCAAGGATGCCTTGCTGCACAAGGACGAAGCCACGACCTTCCGATATATCAAGTTTCTCCAGAAGGCTTCCGCCAAGGAAGCGGCGGGCAATGCATTTATGGCCGCATTTACCGGCATCGCCAAGCGGGAAGACACCAACGGGAGCCGACATGCCTGACACCGAATTATCAGATCTGTCGTTTCCCATGGTCCGACTCGGCCCCAAGGAGACGCCTTGGAATCTGCGTTGCTTGCTCTATCGCGGTGGCGCGGCGGCGACCATCAATCAGCTCGCAGGTCTGATCGCTGCTGGACGCCTTGGGGCCCCTGTCTGGGAGCGAATGGATCTCGTTCAGCGTATCCATACAGAGATCACGGTTGCGTTGGTCGGCGGCCGCAGCAAGGAGACCGCCAGGAACAACATCTACTGCTTGCGCCGGTTCTTCGCCTGGGCAGATGAAGTGGACGTGGCATTGACGCTTGATACCGTTGCCCAGGCATTCATTCGTTGGGCCGATCATCTATTGCATCGGCAACGTGTCGATCGGGATTTGCGGGAACGAGGCGTGTACCAGGTCGCCAAGTCGGTTGCCTTTATGCTAGACAGCGTGCTGGAACGGCGCATCAGCATCTTGTTCGATACACGCATCCGCAAGCCCCGTGGTGAACGACAGGATCATTACACCAAGACCACCTACCAGAGTTTGACCCGGTCATATGTCTTCGGACATGCGCTGGCCGATATTTGTGATGCGTTGACCGTGGAAGCGATACGAGGGCCGCTGCCGTTACGCATTCCATTGAGAAGCGGGAAGATCCTCGAGGAATGGTCGTTCCTGCCCCGTATCGATGCCAACGTGCCCGCTGAACGTGACGGACCGGTTCGGCGAGGTCCTCTTGTCTCGGCTGAGGCGCGCGCAGCGTGGATGGCGGACACATCACTGCGTACCAGATATCCCTTGGTCAATCTTCGTATCGAGGCTGAAATGCTGCTGTTCATTGCCCAGACTGGATTGAATCGGGCACAGGCCAATACGGTCCAGGTTGGCCACTTCCACTATACGAGCCATTTGGACGGCTATCAGGTGCGGCGATACAAGCACCGCCGGCAAGGCGAAGTCGAGTTCGATATCTATCGTGAGTATCGTGTCGTATTCGAGCGTTACCTGGCCTGGCGGCTGGCCATATTTCCCGACGATCCAGCCGGCTTGCTGTTCCCTTTCGTCAGGCTCAGTCGAGCAGAAGACACCCCTCCACGGTTCACCAGAGTCCGTACCGTATGCGGCAAGCTCGCCATCGACTTTGTTTCTCCCCGGGCTTTGCGCAAGGTCCGGATCAACTGGCTGCTTCACGAATCGCAGGACCCGGCGCTAGCGGCCGAGATGGCGCAGCATGCACGCGAGACCTTGTTGCGCGAGTATGTCGAGCCGAATCCGCAAGTCGCCATGCTAGAGATTTCACGGTTCCACCAGCAGGCCGACCCGAGCATTGCGCCGCCCGGACCAGGACGGTGCGTGTCGCCGATGCCATCGCCGTTGCCGGGTATCCCCGGACAGGCGACGCAACCCGACTGTGTGAGTCCGGCAGGTTGCCTGTTTTGCAGTCACCATCGTGATGTCGATAGCGAGGACCATGTCTGGTCGTTGGCAAGCTTTCGTCATCTGAAGTCGCTGGAGCTGGCTCGCTCCCTTCCGCCACCTCCGGGCAAGGCATCGACGGCCCTGCATCCTGCAACCCTTGCCATCGACCGACTGACCGCCAAGCTCAAGTTCTATGAGGGTAGCAGCGACGTGCGGCGACTGTGGGTGCGAGAAGCGCTATTGCGGATCGACGAAGGCGATTATCATCCCGCCTGGTGCGGCTTTATTCACCTTGCCGAGGTGCGCGTATGAGCGTGGACCTGTTGCGTCTCGGACTGGCCATCGAATCGCCGCTGGTCGTTCCCACGGCGTCCAATTACCGTCCTTCGACATGGCCGCCCGCGCGCGATTGGCCAGTAGTGATCGACGCGTCCGGCAATGTCGTGAGCCGTTGGGGCGACTCGATTTGGCGCTTGGACCCATGGGCAGGTAACCCGACCACGCTCAATTTTGGTGACGGACGCGTCACCAAGTCGCCACCGATCGACCCAGCCAACGCCGATCTGTTGAGGTGCATCGTCGGTTGGTGGATCTGGGGAGCCGACGGCGTGCGATCGGCGCGCACTTTGGCAGCGAAGTTCAGCATGATCCGACCGCTTGTCGTGTTGTGCTCACAGGAAGGCATCCTGGTGTCCGACCTCGCACGATTTCCGCGGGTGGTAGACCGGCTGCCGGAGGTGATTTCGCCTTCCGGGGCAGACGATATCGTGCGTCATCTGCATGCTCTTCATGATCAGCGCGAAGACCTCGGTTTCACCTTGCTGGACCGTGAGGGGCTCACTCGCCTGGAAGCAATGCTTCCCGGGCACGAGGCACGGCAGACGCCTTACATTCCACCTCGCATCTGGCGATACCAGGTGGATCGATTGCGCGCATGCCTTCAGGATTTCCTGGCACATCGCCAGCAGATCGAGGATTGCTTTCGGTTTTGCGTGGAGGCCTATGCCAGGAACTCCGGTTCTCTTGCTGCCGCATTTGTGATGCCAAGTGTGTCGTCGTCGGTCGCACCTTTTCAGTGGCCGGATGGGGTGACCGGCGAGAGAAGCGGCAAGCGATTCTTTGGTCCTTTTTCCTTAACCGCAGAGAAGTTCGGAATCGACGGGTTATTAGAGCGTTGGGTCGGCCCGCGTGGCCGGCAATACGGTAAGGCAACAATCGGTATGGATTCGTTTTCCGGATATCTGACCTTGATAAGCCGTGCGGGCCTCGCCTATTTGCTCAATTTCTCGCTGATGCGGATCGAGGAAGGATGGAACCTCCGAGCGGACTGTCTTCGAATCGACGATGATCCCGACTTCGGCCCCATCTATATGCTGCATGGCGTGACCACCAAGACGATGAATGACCATGAAGCAGTCTGGATTACCTCTCCGTCCGTAAAGGTGGCGGTCGAAGCAATGGGTGTTGTCGCGCGGCTGCGGATCTCATGTGCCGAAGCGAATCCTGCGGTGCGGCTCACGTCCGAACAAGCGTGCAATCCATTCCTGCAGACCCATATCCACGAGCCTTGGATACCGGGCCGTATGCCGCATTATCATGTGCGACATAAAAATCCGTCGTACCTGGCTGTGCTGTCGCGCTCCCCCAAGCTGTTTGACCCGGAAGCATTGCGGATTACGCAGCAGGATCTCGATCTCGCCCGTCTGGTTACGCCGACGCTCGATTCTCGGCGGTTTGCAGTAGGCAATGTCTGGCCTCTGGCATGGCACCAGTTGCGCCGAACTGGCGCCGTCAACATGCAAGCGTCCGGCGTCGTATCGGACGCCTCCCTGCAATTCCAGCTCAAGCATGTGTCGCGCGCTATGAGTTTGTATTACGGGCGCGGGTATGCGCGCGTGCGACTCGAGGAGGATGCACAGGGAGTCTACGTACGGACTCTGTACGAAACGCTCGGAAGGGAACTCGCTCGCATGGTGACCGACCGTTACGTCAGTCCGCACGGCGAGAAGCGCAAGGCAGAGATCGTGCGGCTTATCGATCCGACGGCAGCCAAGAAGCTGGCCACGCTTGCCAGGCAAGGCCGTGTAGCATGCCGCGAGATTTTGCTTGGCATATGCGCGAGCCGTCAGCCCTGTCCTTATGGAGGGATTGAATCTATTGCGCATTGTGGTGGCGGCGATGCCGGGAACGGCGGGAAGCCTTGTCCGGACGTCCTGTACGACAGGGAGAAGGTTCTCCATGTCGAGGCTCTGGAGCGGCACCTTGCCGAGCGGCTTGCGGATGCGCCGTCAGGCAGTCGTTTGCGGGAGTCATTGGAAGCGCAGACGCGTAGTGTGAGGAGCTATTTCGATGCTATCAAGCCTGCATGATCCCCGTCCTGGGTCGACGGCGGAAGTGGCCTACCGCGAGGCATTCGATCGCCTCAAGCACGGTCAACCCGTGCGCCTGCCTAAAGGAACGCCGGTCAGCCAAAACAACGTTGCCAAGGAAGCGGGGTGCGATCCGAGCGCGCTGAAGAAGTCGCGGTTCCCAACGTTGATTGCAGATATCCAGCAATACCTTGCCGAACAAGCCGTCGATCGCCGACCATCGCCCCGGCAAGCGTTGCAGGCGCAGCCCCAGCGCAACCGGAATCTGCGTGATCGGATCGAAGACCTTACGAAGCAACGGGATGCACTGGCGAGCTTGCTCAACGAAGCCAACGCGAAGATTCTTGAATTATCCGACCGCGTCACGGGATTGGAAGCCAAGATTCCTTCGAACGTAGCGTCGATGCCACTACAGCGAGAGACTCGCTCATAGTCCTCGGCCTGCCGCACGCTGTTGCAATCCGTCGAATAGCCCCTCGAAGTGCTCTTGCGCACTTTCCAGCAAGTGATGAGGCAAGAAGAAGGCATTGGTGATCAGAGTCGGGATGACGGCGCTGCCGATGACGGCCGCGACCAGGTACGAATACTGTGCCTGGGTGATGACACCGTGCGACAGTCCGAACAGTGCCGAGATGCTATCGAAGGAAGGATGCCGGGGAATACCCTGCTAGTCAGCGGGAGGATTGATCTCCCCGAATTCCACCGGCAGCTTGACGTAAAACAGGTGGACTTTCTCAGCTTCCAGGAAGGCGAACAGCTTGTCCGCTTCCTCCTCGGCAACAACCATCGTCACTTCCACGGGCTCGTCCGCCAATTCGAAGAAGTGGGCGGCATGGAGTCGGCGATGATGCCCGAAGCCGATGGCGCCCATGAAGACGGTAGCACCGCGGATACCCATGGAGCGTGCCGAATCGACCAGCCACTGATACAAGGCCGAATGCCCGTGCCGCTTGTTCATCTCGGTGAAGAACTCCAGTTGATAGCCTTTCATGACGCCTCCCGGAGAAATGCTCCTGCTTGCAGTATAGGCAAACAACACGCTGGCGCGTAGCGGGCCAGTCGTTGTTCCGGAAGCGGCAAATCTGGTAGAGTTTCCTTATCTTGCGGAGATGGCATTCCTCCCTGAACCGTCGCTGCCATGCGCAGCCGACTGATGATGCCTACGGCATGCCTTGGACGGGATGCGTAGGCTTAACCTGTCCAGACAACAACAAGAAAGGACAGGTACCGTGTTGACCTCCATCGCATCGATCGCCGTTGGCGCTGCGCTTGGCGCGGCACTCCGCTGGATTCTTGGCAACCAGCTCAATACCTTGTTCCCAATGATTCCCCCCGGAACGCTGACTGCCAACCTGCTGGGCGGTTACCTGATCGGGATCGCGGTTGCCTACTTCGGCGATCACCCCACCTTGCCTCTCGAAATACGCCTGTTCGCCATCACCGGCTTTCTCGGCGGCCTGACGACTTTTTCCACGTTCTCGGCGGAAGTCGTGGCGCTGCTGCAGGAAGGCCGATTGATCTGGGCCGTTGGCGCCATCGCCGTGCATGTGGCGGGCTCGTTGGGCATGACATTGCTGGGCATGCAAACCGTGGCCTTGTTTCGGCATACTTGAGCCTTATTCACCATGGACAACTACCGTATTGACGTTTTCAGCAAGGAGCACACATGAATCTGTTTCCGGCTTGGGTCTGGTTCGCATTCGGATCGGCCTTCTTTGCAGCACTCACTGCCATCTTCGGCAAGCTCGGCGTCGCGGGTATCAATTCCAACATGGCGACCTTCATCCGGACCATCGTCATCCTCTTCGTTACCGCCGGCATTCTTTCTCTGCGCACCGAATGGCAGAAACCGAACACGATTTCCGCCTATAGCTGGTTGTTCCTGATCCTGTCCGGCATTGCCACCGGCTTGTCCTGGCTGTGCTATTACCGGGCGCTGCAGCTCGGGCCGGTCAGCAAGGTCGCGCCGATCGACAAGCTGAGCGTGGCATTCGCCATCCTGCTTGGCGTCGTGTTCGTTGGCGAGAAGTTGACTTGGCCCGTTGCAGTGGGCGGCTCGCTGATCGTGGCCGGTTCCATCGTCATCATTGCGTTTTAGTTGCCAAACAAGCATCGTACTGTGCTCGCACCCGTGATTCCGGTTGTCAATGGCAGACCGCATACCGTACAATCCACCCGCTACGGAGATGGCATTCCTCCCTGAACCGCCGCCCTTCACCGGGTAGCTGATGATGCCTACAGACGGTCCCGGTCACGGGAGCTGTAGGCATGCGTCCACCGCTTCAATGACCGGGTTTTGCAACGACAAGCCTGGTTCCATGAAACATTCCAAACACCCCGAACAAGTCGACCTGCTGCCCTACATCGGCAAGTGGCTCGCATTCGCCGTGATCGTCGCCATCCTGGCCGGGACGGCTTCCGCCCTGTTCCTGTTCTCGCTCGAATGGGCGACCGTCTGGCGCGAAGCGCATGCCTGGGTCATCTGGCTATTGCCCTTGGCCGGTTTCTCGGTCGGCTGGATCTATCTCAAGCTTGGCAAGAACGTCGAAGCCGGCAACAACCTGATCATCGACGAGATCCATGACCCCAAGATGGTCATCCCCCTGCGCATGGCTCCGCTGGTCCTGGGCGGCACCATCCTGTCGCACCTGTTCGGCGCGTCGGTCGGCCGCGAAGGCACTGCCGTGCAAATGGGCGGCGCGCTGGCCGATCAGCTGACCCATGTCTTCCGCATGGACCAGCAGAAGCGGCGCCTGTTGATCATGGCTGGTATCAGCGCCGGTTTCTCATCGGTCTTTGGCACGCCGCTGGCAGGCGCCATCTTCGGACTGGAAGTGCTGGCGATCGGCCGCATGCGCTACGACGCGATCCTGCCGTGTTTTGCCGCCGCCATCGTTGCCGACCAGGTCGGCCTGCTATGGGGCATACACCATACACACTATGCCGTGTCGTCCGTTGCGCCGATTACCGCCTGGAGCCTGATCGCGGCGGTGGTCGCCGGCGTCGTCTTCGGCCTGATCGGCATGGCGTTCGCCAACACGACCCATTGGCTGTCCGACACCATGAAGAAGCACGTTGCCTATGCACCGCTGCGTCCTTTCATCGGCGGCATTGTCGTTGCCGTTGCGGTCTGGGCGGTAGGCACGCATCGTTATATCGGTCTTGGCATTCCGACGATCGTCGAGTCGTTCCAGCAGCAGCTGCCCTGGTGGGATTTCGCCGGCAAGATGGCGTTCACGATCGGCTCCCTCGGCACGGGCTTCAAGGGGGGCGAAGTAACGCCATTGTTCTACATCGGCGCCACCTTGGGGAATGCGCTTGCCCCCATCCTGCAGCAGCCGTTCTCGATGATGGCGGCACTCGGTTTCGTGGCCGTCTTCGCCGGTGCTGCCAATACGCCGATCGCGTCCACCGTCATGGCGATCGAACTCTTCGGTCCGGCCATCGGTCCGTATGCCGGCATTGCGTGCGTCATCAGCTACCTGTTCTCGGGACATACCGGCATCTATCGCGCGCAGCGCGTCGGGCATTCCAAGCACCGCCACTTCCCGGAAGGGATCAAGCTGGGCGAGGTTCCCCACTATCGCCAGAAGCTGCGCAAACAGGTCGACCACGACCAGTCCACCCAATGACTCAACGCCCTTAACTCATCGAGACCATCATGCAAGACCTCGCCGCACTTCGCCTCTATTTCCCCTTGTCTGCCAAGGCGCGCGCTACCCGCTTCTGGCATCGATTTGCCGCACCTAACCTGGCGCATCATCTACTCGCCTATGCTCGCCGCCTGGGGATCAAGCAAGCCATTCTTCATCATGTCGATGCTGGCTATCTTCCGGGTGAACGGATCAGCCACCATACACTCGAAGGCGGCACGATGCGCCATCCGCAGTGCCTGGAGTTGATCGATACGGAAGAGAAGTTGCGGAAATTCCTGAAGGAACACGAGCACGAACTGCACAAGGTGCATGCGGTGCTGTTTCGCTGCGAGCTGCCGTTAAAGCTATGACCGTGCAGCATGGGGATGAGGGTATGGACGTTAATAATGAAAATGTCCCGAATAACGGATCACTCCATGGACATTCTCGATGTGGTCGGGTACCGCGCCACGACTATAATTTTCACAAGTCCATGCCGTGGCACCTAACCGTTACACTGGGATGACGCAAAACTGCCGCTTCTTGTACGCATTGCGAAAACTCGGCTTGGTGGCGACCGTTTCCGTCCTGGCGTTATAGGTCTGGCGCGCCAGCTCCGGCTTGGCCCAATGCGGCACCATGCCGAACATGCCCAGCGCACACGCCCTGTCGCCCGGCACCGAGTCAATGTGCGGCGGCCGAATCATCGGCGCCATGTAGCCAGGATAGGCCTCCGCCTTGTACATTGAATCGGGCGGTGCAACGCCGAAATAGCGTTGCAGTTGCTCCGGCGTGGCGGGTAAGTAGTTAGCGCACATAAGAAGATTCTAGCAGGCCCGCTCACGCATCTTCTACGGTTGAAGCAGGTGTACGCGGCCGTAATTTGCCGCGCACGCTACGCACTTTGATTCCGTCCACAGGGAGCGGGATGCCGGCAGGCTGCTTCATGGCGAGCGCGTGGAGTTCACGCACGGTCAGGTTGGTCACCTCCAAAATTCGAAGAAGATTGGCAAATCCCAGAGGACGCGTGCCATGACGAATATTGCTGATCACCGGTGTCGCAATACCTGATGCGCGCGACAACTCTGCATCGTTCTTGAGATGCAGCGCTTCGATGACCGCATCCAAAACTTGGTTATGTGCTGAAAGACGTTCTGTAAACAGATGGGGCCGATCCATGCATTGTCCGATACGTTGGTGGTCCAAAACCACCCGTAATTATTTTTTATAGCGAACACCGCAGTCTACGGGGTGCCTCACAGCCTGTCTATTCACCTCGCGGCCAGCGACGAGCAGATAACAAAACCGCTGATCCCGAAAGCCCGTAAAAATCGCCCCATTTTCGGCGAGCGAATCATTGTCCGGATCGGTACTCTACCTCCATCGACGTTGCATTTATCGCTGTGCTACTCAGGAGGTAAAACGATGTCTATGCAAACAACGATGAGCCTGCCGGCCAAGACTTCCCCGGCCACGCCATTCGCGGCCAAACGGAGTGAAGACACGATAGGCACTCGCGTGTGGCTCGATGAATACACCTTTCTGCAGTCGATTTACCACAGCGCCGACAACTGCTCGCCGAAGTTCCGCCTGCCCGATCTGATCAGCGCATGCGTATCGCTGGTGTTCTTGGGCCCCGATCCCGCGCAACGCATTTTCAGCTACCTGCACACCGAGATGATCTTGCGCGATCAGAATAGCTTGCGCCGGCAAGAGGAGATGTGGAAGCCGCAGTACCAGCTCCTGCTCGACTTGCAGCGTTCGCCTTCCAATTGCCATCCCCATCCGCAATTCAAGCTCGACCATTTCACGACCGCCTGCATTGCGTTGGTGAGTGCAGGCGAGGATGTGACGCACCGGATCTTGGAGCAGGCACGCCGCAATACCGCCCAACGCGCCGCCCGACGCACTCACGCGGAGCCGCTGAATCAATAAGGTCGTAGCAGTTCTTTCGCTGACAGTAGTTCACCCTGTAACACACCCCGCCCTGGCGTTTTCGCCTGGCTTACCCGACTGACCAGACCGCGTTGCGGTCATCCCATTCGTTACCGCACGCCGGTTTCGAGAACCCCTTGGTTTGTTCATGTGAGCTATGCGACAAATTGCCCTATCCACTCTGATCAGCCTGTCTGCCCTCCCCGGTTCCGCCTTTGGTTGCTGGGACGCCGCAGGGCAACGCTACGGCGTATCGCCCCAGCTGCTGTACGCAATGGCGCAAGTCGAGTCCAGCCTGAACCCATCGGCGATCAACCGCAGCCACGTGCGGCGCACCCGCAGCTACGACATCGGGCTCATGCAGATCAACAGTTCCAATCTCGACGGATTGTCCCGCTTCGGCATCAAGGAATCCGACCTGTATGACGCCTGCACCAATATCTACGTGGCGGCCTGGCTGCTGTCGCAGCAGTTTGCCCGCTACGGCGTGAGCTGGGAAGCGGTCGGCGCCTACAACGCCGCATGCACACAGCTCAAGGGAGAAAACTGCCAGCGCGCGCGCAGCGACTATGCGTGGCGCGTCTATCGCCGGCTGACAGGACAGCCGGCAGCAAGCAAAGCCGGCAAGTCGACCAGTCCGGCTTCAGGATCGAACGCCGGTTCGATGCCGCACCCTGTCATTCTTTCCGTACGGGTGACACCATGACAATCCGTTTCCTCCCCATTGTCAGCGCGCTATGTGTGGTGTCCGGCGCGACGTTACTGACCGCTTCCTGCAGCCTGCTCGCATACCGCGATGCGCAGCATGCGTTGCCGGTCAGACCTCAACACCAGATGCATGCCCGCCGCATCGCTCAGCTCGACTTTGGCCGCAATGCCTCCTATGGGATTTGCATGGAGCCCGCTTGTCCAAGCATCACGCGTAAAACCCTGGCATCGAGAACGCCAGCCCAGGCCCCGGCGGCGCAACCGGTCATGCTTGCGGCGGCAAGCAATTCCGTTGCGCGCCCATCCCCAGTCACCGGCCCCGCAGCCGTCACAGATCGTTCGCCCAGGACGGAACGCCTGCTGCTTGCATTTTCCTCGGGCGCGTCACGTCTCGATGCCAGCGCAAGGCAGGCGCTTGACAAGGTGCTTCCGGCAGCGCGCAAAGCCGAGAAGATCCTCATCATGGGTCGCACCGACAACGTCGGCTCGACCAAAGCGAATCATGCCATTGCCCTCGCCCGTGCCTTGCAAGTGCGCGATTACCTGCGCAGCCACATGAAAGACGTCGACAACGTCATCGTGATCGACGCGAAAGGCTCGTGCTGCTTCCTGTCCACCAACGACACGCCCCACGGCCGGCAGGCGAACCGGCGTGTCGAGGTCGTTTTTACCTTTCAAGGCTGAACATCATCATGAAACCGAACGACCTCCTCTTTCCCAGTGCTAAGGCGACGGCGCCATCTTCCCGTGAAGTGGATTCGTCACCGATGCCGACATCCCCGAAGAGCAAGAAGCGAGTCCGTCCCGGATGGCGCGCAACCATCGTGCGGCAGGACAGCTTCAAGCGTCTGCGGGACATTCAAAAATCCATGGTCGATCCTGCCCTGGACCTCTCCTATCTGAGCGATGCCTGCATTCAGATCGCGCTGGACCAGGGAGCAGACGAGATCGTGAGACGCGCTCTCGCGGACCTCAAACCGCATCTTCGCCAACCTTGACCTTCATTCACACAGAGGAGGAGTTCATGAACGCTGTTTCCGTCAACACTACCGCCGCTTCCCGCAAAGGCATCACCGTATCGCTGTTTGTGCTGCTGATTGGCGGTCTTTGTGCTGCGTTTCCAACGCATGCGCTGGACCTCGTCGCTTTCACAGGCATTACCGGTCCGATGACATCGGCGCTCGCCCAGCTAGCCGCGCTTGGCCCCTCCGTCAAGGCATTGGTCGGCTTTGTCGGCTTCGTCGTCGCGCTGATCTCGCTGTCCGCGCTGCGCAATTTCGGTCCGGTGCTGTTCTACATCGGTGTCGCGATCTTCGCCGCGGTCGGCCTGGTGATCGCCGGCGCGATCATGGGCGCCGTCGTCTGAAGCCGTTTCACTTCACTGCAAAGGAGAGGACGGATGAAAGCAGACACCTATATTCCGCGCCGGCTGGACGACCAATGGAAGATCGGTTTTTGGGACGCCGACATCGCCGCTCCCGTCCTCTTCTGCTTCTTTGTCGGCTACCTGTCCGGCTCGAAGCTGGCCTTCATGGTGGTCATGGCGATCGGTATTTCCACGAGCCGCTGGCTTTCCAGGATCAAAGCCGACAAGCACCCCGCCTTTGCCATCCACTGGTTGTACTGGCACTTGCCCACCAATCCCATGACATCGATGCGCGCGACGCCGCCGTCGCATATTCGACGCATGATCGGTTAAGGACCTCGGAGCAGACGCATGAACAACGATAAGTTCTCTAACGACATCCGGGACTTGCGCGGCCGCAATCGCAGCCTGGGCCTCGCGGTCGCCGGGCTCGTCTTCGCGCTCATCCTCGCGCTGGCCATCATCCTGAAACAGGTCGGAAACGAGCGTACGGTGGTGGTGCCGCCGTCGATCGACAAAAGCTTCTGGGTCACCAAGGATCGCGTCAGCAAGGAATACCTGGAGCAGATGGGCGCCTTTGTCGGATGGCTGATCCTCGACGTGTCGCCTGACTCGATCGACTGGAAGAAAGACATCCTGCTGTCCTATGTGACGCCTGAGCAGAGCGGCGCCATGAAGACTCGGCAAGACCTGGAAGCGGAGCGCCTAAAGCGCATGAACGCCAGCACCTTCTTCGCGCCGAAACAGCTGGTTCCGAATGAAGACAACCAATCCGTCGTGCTGGTCGGCCGCCTGCGCACGCAGGTCAACGGCCAGGACACGACGACTGACACCAAGTCCTACCTCGCCGAGTTTGCCTACCTGGGCGGACGTGTGCACCTCAAAACCTTCAAGGAGATTCCCAATGTCCAACAGACTCCAGGCCAAGCATTGGCTGTCGGTAGCAGCGCTGCTCGCTAGCGCGCCCGCGCTGGCGCTGCAGGCAATCGAAGCGCGCGACGGCGTCTCGGTGGAAGCGATCGTCTCGACCAAGGAGGCGACACGGATTCGCCTGGAAGGAACGCCGATCACCGACGTCTTCGGCAATATCTATTCGAGCAACTGCGCCACTGCACAGCCAGTTGCCGGTACGCCGACACCGACCGCGCCAGCGATCAATCCCACCGGCGAGATCGTGCTGGAGTGCGACCGTGACAAAGGCGAAGTGTACGTACGGCCGGTCGGGAATGGGAGCAAGCCGATCAACCTGTTCGTTTCCTCGGCAAACGCCACCTATACCTTGCTGCTGCGCAAAAGCGATGTTCCGGCCGACACCATCGTTATTCGCGACAAGACGCCGCGCCAAGGCAAGCCCGACGGCACGTTGCAGGGACCGGCCGGCCGCTCGTCGAGCCATATCCGGTCACTGAAGGCGATGCTGGTTGCGATGGCATCCGATCGTGTCCCTGCCGATGTGCGTGTCGACGAAGTCGATATCCCACGCACCCTCTGGGCAGAAGCGAAGTTCACGTTGATGCGCGTGTATGAGGGGCGCGGTCTGATCGGCGAAAAGTATCTGCTGACCAATGTAAGCAATGCGACGATGGTGCTGGCCGAACAGGAATTCGATCGCGACGAAGGCAATGTGCTGGCTGTCTCGATCGAGAACCTGAATCTGCGTCCCGGCGACAGCACCAACGTTTACGTGATCCGGATGGGGAGCTGATGATGGCCATTCCCTCATCATTGAAATCAGCGCTCGACAAACTTACGCCGAAGCAGCGCCAATACGCGATGCTCGGGTCAATCATGACGGTCGGTATCGGTGCACTTTGGGCAGTCTTCGCGCTGACTGATAACCGCCCCAGGACCGCGACGACGACTACAGCCAGTGGCAGCGCCTTGCCCGCAACCGTGACCAATATCGGTGTGATGGCCGGCGGCCAGCAGGTCAATCCGGTTGACCAATGGGTCGGCACCGCAGGCAAGAAACTTGCGCAATACGACGCCGACAAGCAGGAACAGGCGAAGATCAACGCCGATCGCAAGGCGTTCGAAGACAACATCATGCGGCGCTTTGCCGAATTCGAACAGAAGCAAACCGCTGCATGGCAAGCCACCAGCAGCAGTACGCCGGTTGGTGCACCTGCAGGAACGCCGGCTGGCGGCATGCGCTCCACGCCCGTCGCGCCGCCCGCCAACTATCCGCCGGCGGCAGCCTTATCCGGCCAGGGCCTGCCACCGCAGCCGCCCGCTCCGCGCGGGGTGCCAGCAGCAGGATTGCCGGCCGGTGCACCGGGAAGCTATGCGCCGGCGATTGAGGCCCCCGTCCTGGTCCGTGTTTCCGTCGGCGCTGCCGCCAAACCGGTTCCGGCTCCAGGCGCATCGGCGGGCGCGACCAATAAGGATGGCGACACGAAGTCCGGCACTGTCGACACCTACCTGCCGGTCAGTTTTACCCGCGGCGTTCTTCTCGGTGGCCTGGATGCGCCAACAGGCGGCCAGTCGCAGTCGAACCCACATCCGGTCCTAATTCGCTTGGCCGACAACGCCGTGCTGCCGAACCGCTTTCGTTCCGACGTCAAAGAGTGTTTCGTAATCGCGGCGGGCTACGGCGACATCAGTTCGGAACGCGCGTATCTGCGTACCGAAAACCTCTCTTGCGTACGCAATGACGGATCGACGCTAGAGGTCAAGATCCAGGGCAGCGTGTATGGCGAAGACGGCAAGGTCGGCATGCGCGGCCGTCTGGTAACCAAGCAAGGCCAGATGCTGGCCAATGCGCTCACCGCCGGCATCGTGAGCGGCATCGGACAGGGTTTTTACCAGGCCGGCACGAGTGTCTCTACCTCCACCTTCGGGACGGTTGCCACCACCGAAGGCGGCACGCGCGAGCAGATCGAGCGCGGCATCGGCGCCGGGGTCGGGCGCGCCATGGATCGCCTGGCCCAGTACTACATCCGGCTCGCCGAGCAATCCTTTCCGGTGATCGAAATCGACGCCGGCCGTCAGGTCGATGTCGTGATTACCAAGGGCGTGCGCATCGATTCCGGCGATACGACCAGGAATCGCCCGACCTCACTCGTGCAGCGCGACATCCAAAACGAAGACCGCTATGGAAGGAATGGCAACGATGAAGACTATTAAACACCTGGTTGTCGCGTTGGCTGCCGCCGTTGCCGCCTCGGCAGTCTGGGCGACGCCCGACGAGGAGCGTGTGCTGGCCTCGCTGAAAAAAGCGCATCCGAATACCCGCTTTACCAGCGTGTTGCGTACGCCGATTACCGGGCTGTACGAGGTCTGGATGGGGGCGAATGTTGCGTTCGTCTCCAGCAGGAATACCCGATACGTCCTGTTCGGCCGCCTGTTCGATACGGTGGCGATGCAAGACCTTACCGCGCCCAAGCTCGCCAAGGCAGACGGGCAACGTACTCAGGAAGTCGACAGTGATACGCAGAAGATCTTGATTGAGCAACTGCCGTTGTCCGACGCGCTCAAGACCGTCAAGGGGTCCGGCGAGCGTCAGTTGGTGGTGTTTTCCGATCCATCCTGCGGCTACTGCAAGCGTCTGGAACCCGAACTCGACAAGCTGGACAACGTCGCGATCTACACCTTCCTGGTGCCGTTCCAGGGCACGGCCAAGCCGGTCGCGATCTGGTGTGCCGCCGACCGCACCAAGGCGTGGCGCCAGGTCATGCTGCTGGGCGACACCTCCATGCTCAACGCCGGCGCGAATTGCGCACATCCCATCGATCGCAACCTGTCTCTGGCCCAGCGCCTGAAAGTACGCGGCACGCCGACCCTGGTCTTTGCCGATGGCCGGCGCTTCGATGGCTATACCGACGCAGCTGAAATCGAATCCCGATTGGCGGCGGCTGCGAAGCAAGCGCCCGTCGCATCAACCGGCCCACTCAAGGAGAAGCTGTGATGAAAGATCTCACCATGCGCGCGTTGCGCCTTGCTCGTTCTTCGATTGCGCCAGTGGCAGCGCTGGTGTTTGCCGGTTGCGCCAACATGTCCGGCCTCGGCGGCTCGTCGGAGTATGGTTGCAAGGCGCCGGAGGGCGTGAAATGCGATTCCGTTTCCGGAAATTACTACAACGCACTCCAGAACAACCTGCCGAGTCAGCGGCAAGGCCGGCATAGCCCACCTCCCGAGGGAGCATCACAACCGGAAAGAAATGCCGCCCGGATGACACCGGCGGTTGCGCCCGCCTCCCCCGCCGCGAGTGTCACCCCACAGATGTTGCGTGCGCAGCCGCGAGTACTGCGCCTGTGGGTCAAGCCGTGGGAAGACCTCGACCACGATCTGAACGACCAGAGCTACGTCTATGTCCAGACCGATAGCGGCCATTGGTTGATCGACCACGCGCAGCGGCGGATTCGCGACGCCTATGCGCCCGTCAGACCTCCCGCCTCGCTGCCGGCCTCAGCAGCCCAGCCCGGCACCCAAACACCGCCGCTGCGGTCGTCTCTTCCCGGCGAATCGTCGGGCTCCCCGCTGGCCCGCACGCTCGACTCGCTGCGCGATCGCGGAGAGGCCGAGGACGACAAGTAACCACCAAATCGCCTGCAACAAAATCGGAGACATTCATGCTGAACGCCTTACGCATCCATTCACTGTTCGAAGGCAGCTCGTCAGCGCTGCAGGACGGACTCGGTAATCTGTTCGGCTTGCGCCGTGATGAAGAGTCGCCGGCAGATCAATTCGCCAGCTGGTTGCCCTATTCCGCGTACATCCCCGACGAACAAATCTTCGTCAATCGCGACAACATCGGCTTCCTGCTGGAGCTGATGCCCCAGTCCGGCGCCGATGACCAGATGGTCGAAGTGCTGATCTCGCTGTACGTCTCCTGCCCGAAAGGATGCGGCATCCAGTTCCACCTGTTCGCCTCCCCGCATGTGCGCGAGCAGTTGCGCCGCTACGCCAACCTGCGCATGGAAGACGAGGACCAGGCCGACAAGGCGAAGCGCCACGGCCGGCCGGCGCGCAACGACAACCTGTTCCGCAATCTGGCGCGGCAACGGGTCGGCCACCTGCTGCGCGGCGCACAAAAGTCGCTGACGACCGGTTTTCATTTCACGATCCGCGACTTCCGCCTGATGATGAGCGTCGCCTTTCCGGCCAGCGCAGATGACCTGAACAAGCGGGAGGAACTGATTGCGTTGCGCGAGTCGATGGCAAGCACACTGAAATCGGCTTCGCTGCCCAACCGCGTGTGCGACGCGTCCGACCTAATCAACTGGTGTGCGCTATTCACCAATCCGGACCGGATCTTTAACACCGATGCGCCCAATCTTCATTATGACGACGGCCGCGAGATCCGGGATCAGATCGTCGATTTCGACACTATCCAGGATGCGACGCCGCAGGGCCTGCAGCTGTTCAAGGAAGGCAATCCGAACGTCCTCGAAGCCAGGTTCTACTCGATCAAGTCGTTCCCGGAACGTTTTCCGTTGTGGCAGATGGGGTCGTTGATCGGCGACTTGATGCAGCCGGCGTTGCAATACAGCGCGCCGTTCCTGTTGACCATGGGAGTGCACATCCTCGACACCAATACCACCAGAACGGCGGTGACCGCGAACCATGTGCGTGCGACCCAGAATGCGCAGAGCAAGATGGCCGCCGTGATGCCCGATGTCGGTAAAAAGCTGAAAGACTGGAATGCGGCGGCCGACGCGATGGATGTCGGTGGATCCCTGGTCAGCATGTACCACCAGCTGGCGATCTTTACGTCCCCGGCCAAGTCCACCTCTGCCGCGGAGACGGCCAATGCGATCTGGCGGGCGCGCGGCTTTGAACTCAATGCCGACGTGTACCAGCACCGCCAGGCGCTCCTGGCTTGCCTGCCGATGACGCTCTCGGAGAATCTCCATGCCGATCTGAAAAAAATGCGCCGTGTGACCCGCAAGACGATGGCCAACGCGATCCACCTGGCGCCCTTGATCGCCGAATGGCGTGGCACGCGCACCCCGACTCTGGTGTTCGGCGGCCGGCGCGGCCAGTTGATGACCCTGGACCTGTACGACAACGACCTCGGCAACTACAACTTCGCGGTGGTCGGCGCCCCCGGCTCCGGTAAATCCGTGCTGTTGAACGAAATGGCGTGGTCGTACCGGGCAGTCGGCGCCAAGGTGTGGATGCTCGACCTAGGCAGGTCATTCGAGAAGCTGTGCCGCAAAGCAAAAGGCACCTATATCGAGTTCCGGCCCGATACCGATATTTGCCTGAATCCGTACTCGACCGTTCAGGACATCAATGAAGACATTGACATGCTGGTGCCCGCCATTTCCAAAATGGCATCGATGCAGCATCGGCTGGAAGAGGTGCAGTACAAGGCCATCTCGGCGATGACGTTGAAACTCTTCCGTGAATACGGGCAGGAGCTGACGATTACGGGCCTGCGCGATGCGTTCAAGACCGGCACCATCGAAGAACTCGGTCTGATCAATGACTCGCGCATCCGCGACTTGGCCGTGATGCTGAACCCGTATGCGAAGGGCGGCCAGTACGAGCGCTTCTTCGAGGGGCGCAGCAATATCGATTTCTCGAACGACTTCATCGTCATTGAAAACGAGGAATTGAAGCGCAAGCCCGACCTGCACGCAGTCGTCAACATCCTGCTGATGTACCAGATCACCGGCGAGATGTACCTGACGCGCAACCGCAAAAAAGTGTTTTTCATTGATGAACTGAAGCAGCAACTGGGCGACATCGGAGCCGACGATCCGGTCAAGGCGGCAGTCGTCGAGGAAGCTGCACGCCGCGCCCGTAAATACGGCGGCGCGCTCGGCACCGCGACCCAGAGCGCCGACGACTACTACGGCTCGGCGCAGATGGAGGCAGCATTCAACTGCTCCGACTGGGTATTTCTGCTGCGCCAGAAGAAGGAATCGATCGAGATGCTCGACCGCAAAGGGCGTCTGACGATGGATGAGTCGAAAAAGCGCCTGCTGCACTCGCTGCGCACCGAACCGGGCGCGTTTTCCGAGCTGTACATCTCCTCTCCGGTCGGCGAAGGTGTCGCGCGCCTGGCACTCGATCCGGCGACACACTTGCTGTTCTCGAACAAGCTCGAAGACAACGAGCCGATCGACCAGCTGCGGGCACAGGGGTACAGCATCGACGAGGCGATCAAAGAGGTGCTGCGCCGCCGGGGGTACGACGCATGAAACCGATGATCGCTAACCTCACTGCCACATTATTCATCGTCGCCATCGCGCTCGCGCTCTACGACAGACTTGTCTTCCGCCCGTCGCAGCAAATCGGCGTGGTCGATATCGGCGAAGTGTACCGCGCCAAGGAAGCCCAGTTTGCGCAGCTATTGACCCGCGGCGGCACCGACGACGAGCGCCAGAAAGCCATGACGCTCGCCAAACAGTTCGCGCAACGTCTGCCGGCCGCGCTGGATGAACTGCCGCGCGACTGCAACTGCCTGGTCGTCGTGAAAGCCTCAGTTGTCGGCAGCCGGCCGAACATGGTGGACCTGACCCCACTATTGAAAAAGAAAGTCGACCTATGATGACCATATCCGCCAAACCGCCCGATACATCGCCGTCCCCAGCCGGCTGGATGGCACGCCACACTGCCGGCCCGCGCGATTTCTTGTGCCACGCCCGGCGCCGATGGCTTGTGTACCTGTTGCTGCTGGCAATCTGGAGTCTCGCGTTCGTGCGCGTCTTTATCGATCCGACGCCACGCCTGCCGGTGCTATTCAATGTGACGCCGAGCCTGCCCTACACGGTCGCAGTCGTTCAATACGGCCATACGCGCTTTACGCGCGGCGATTTCATCGTGTTCTCGTTCGCAGGCGAAGCGCAGCAGCACTACCCGGGCCTCAAAAATCAGCCGTTTTTCAAGGTAATCCGCGGCGTGGCAGGCGATCGCATCACCGTACACGACCGCCATGTCTATGTAAATGGCGAGGAGATGGGGGTGGCCAAGACGCACAGCTTCGATGGCCGCTCGCTCGCGCCAATTGCGACGATGGTGATCCCGCCTGGTCATTACTACGTACAAGGAACCAGCCCCGACAGCTTCGATTCGCGCTACCAGGCCAGTGGTCTGGTGCGGGCGGACCAAATCGTTGCGATCGTTAAACCACTCCTCTGAGAGGGAAATGCCATGAGACGTATCACGGCCATTGTTCTTGCGTGCGCTGCCAATGCCACGCTTGCACAACAACCCGACTACCGGGGCGACATCCCGATGGAGGTGTATCTGGACGCGCTCGCCCAGATTTCGCCGGCGGCGCGCGACGGCGCGCAATCCTACCTGCAGGCGTTTCACCGCCGCTGCGGCCGCACGTTGACCACCCATGAGCTACGGCGTGCGGTGGCCGACGGCGACGGGGATCCGGTACTGATGGGGATGATCCGCGCGTCCTTTCAAAAAGACAACACGGCGCTTCGGAACCTCGAAGCATCGATTTCCTGCTCACAGCGCGGATAAGCGATGAATACCCGCCGCTTTTTCATAGCCGCCCTGCTCGCCGTGCACTGCGCCTCTGTACAGGCAAAAGAGCTTGGCGCCATCGGGCCAGTCTATCCGATCGGCGAACAGCACTTCCTGGAAATGATCGCCAAGCGCCTGCGCGACAAGGAGCGCAGCGGCGAACTGCAACGCCTCGAAGAACAGGCACGCGCGCGTGGCATTGACACTGTCGTCCATCCGGCACCGCTGGCCGGCATCAAACCGGGCGAAACAGCGCGCACGTTCTACTACGACCCGACGTTTGTGCTGGACCACCATATTTTTGATGACAAGGGGCACCTGTTGTTTGCCGCCGGCACGCGCAAGAACCCTTTGGAGGTGGTGTCGATGTCGAAGCACCTGCTGTTCTTCGATGCCCGTGACAAGCGCCAGGTCGAGCACGCCCGCGCGCTGATCGACCACTATCATGGCCGCGTGAAGCCGATCCTGGTCGGCGGCTCCTACCTCGACCTGATGAAGTCCTGGCGAATTCCGGTCTACTACGACCAGCAAGGCTTGCTGACGAGGCGCTTTAAGATCACGCAAGTGCCCGCGATTGTGTCGCAGGAAGGCATGCGCCTTCGCATCGACGAGCTGGTGCTGTAATGAAGCGTCTCGTTCACTCCCTCATCCTCGCGCTGGCCGGCCTTTGCCTTTCGGTGGCGGCGCACGGGGCCGGAATGGCCACCTGCACCGGCAAGTTCCCGAACCCGATCACCGACATCTGCTGGAGCTGCATCCTTCCCATTTCCATCGGCGCCGCGACGGTTGCGAATGTTGGCGGTCAGGAAGACATACCCAATCCATCGAGTCCGCTCTGCAGTTGCGGTGTGAACCCGACCATCGGCCTGTCTATCGGCTTCTGGGAGCCGGCCCGCCACGTGGAAGCTGTGCGCAAGCCGTTTTGCCTGACCTCGCTGGGCGGCGTGAACCTCGATCCGGGCATCCCCGCACCGGAAGGTGCGCGTTTCACGCGTTCAGAAGGCGACGGCGACCAGAACAGCTTCTACCAGGCGCACTTCTATGTGAATCCAGTGATGTACTGGCTGCAAGTGGTGGCGGATTTTCCGTGTTTGGAGCACGGTTCTTTCGATCTGGCCTACCTGACCGAGGTGGATCCACTGTGGAACGACGACGAGCTGACACTGATTCTCAATCCGGACGCGGTGCTGTTCGCCAATCCGATCGCAGTGGCTGCCTGCGCCGCCGATTGTGTCGCGGCATCGGTTGGCTTCGGCCTCAACGAATTGTTCTGGTGTGCGGGGTGTCAGGGCAGCATCTACCCGCTCGACGGCCAGTCGACCGTGCATATGGGCGGGGTGCGCACCTCGGCGCTGATGGCGCAACGGCTCACCGCCAAGATGCACCGCGAGTTGCTCGCTTGGGGCTGGCACGGCCAGGCGGGATTATGCGGCCCGTACTTCCTGCCGGTGATGGACAAGACCGCCTACAAGACCCAGCTGACCTACCCGATTCCGAATACCGGCAAGGAGAACGGCAAATGCTGCCAGCCGTTCGGACGCACGACCGTATTGTGGGGCGCCGGCAAGGAGTATCCGGTGCAAGGCGAAGACTTCGCTTACATGCTCTTCAGAAAAAGGAATTGCTGTGTCGGCTATTAACTCCCACTCCCTTTGGATTCACGCCGCGATCTCGTCCGTCGTATTGCTGGCGGCATCCAGTCTCTCTCCTGCTACATCGGCACAAACAGCACCGTCGGTCTCAGACGCCGATATCGAGCGGGCAAGGCGCAGCCAGACTGTAGTGACCGACAAGGATATCGAACGTGCGCGGGATAGGTACCGGATGCCAAGCGACCTCGAATTGAGCCGCGTGCCGATTCCATCCGCGCCCAACCTCGATGCCTTGCCTCAACCGAAAACCTCGCGGCCGATCGACCTGGAAGCGTTAGCCAAAGGCTATGAAGCGAACGCTGATCGTATCGCCGCAGCGCAGGGGCTCCGCTCGGGACCGGCGTTGCTGGTCTTCGTCAGCTTCGCGATGCCGCAGCCGACGCTGGAGCGCCTGGTCGACCAGGCCGCCAAAACCCAGGCGGCGCTGGTCATCCGGGGCCTCGCCAACGGCTCGCTACGAGATACCGTCACCCGCATCCAACGCTTGATCGGCACCAGGCAGGTGGCATTCCAGATCGATCCGCAGGCGTTTGACCGGTTTGCCGTCACCCACACGCCGACCTTCGTGCTGGTGCGCGACGGTGCGCAAAGTACGCCCTGCAGTGCAGGCCAGTGCTATGCGTCGGACGCGTTTGTCTCCACTTCCGGCGACGTGAGCCTGGACTACGCATTGGAGTTCATCGCGCGCCAGGCGCCGCGCTTTGCCAAGGATGCGCAGAGCTTCCTCAAAAAAATCCGGGGCTAGCCATGCGCAGAACGATCACCTACGTCACCTTGTTCTTTTTCATCTGCACCCAGACGCTCGCGGTCGCAGCGCCGCATGATGAGGGTGTGGCGGCCGGTAACGCCGCCAATCCCGCCATCCGTGGCAGCGTGAACCAGACTGAAGCCTCCGCGGTGGTCCCCGGCTATACGGCGACACCGGCGGAAACCGCGTACTATGGCCAGCCCAATCTGTCCGGTCAGGCTAATGCGCGCCTCGTCAACTGCGCCCTCGCCCCCAATGATCCGATATGCGAGGCGCAGCGCAACGCGGTCGCGTCCGCCAATACTCCGCGGCCTGCCGTGTCCGCTGTCGATCCGAATGTCGCCCCGGCAAAGAACATTGCGCGCAATCCGTCGCTGGAGCTCGGCAGCCTCGCTTCCTTTTATTCCGGCTGCGTCACCAATGATGTGAACACGCCAGCCACGATGCAGCCGCGCCTGTGCCATCGCTATGCGGGCGTCGGCAATTTCCAGTGCGCGCGCATCCTGACGGTGGGCGTTGAGCGGACGACAAATTGCCATGCCGGCGACTGGTTCGCCCATGCCGGATCAGGCAATTCAGGCTTGGACGTGCAATGCTTGCCCGACCGTCCCGACAGCGCACAGCATTTCAGAGTGACTCAGACGGGCAATGTGCTGGCCTACTTCAATGTCGATCTGGCGACGCCGCGGGTTTTCCCGCAAGCCGTGGCCGACCTCGGTGGAGCCACTGGCCTGTGGGGCGCTGCCGCCCATAATCGGGTGTGGGTGGTCGACAATGCCTGCAGCACGTCGAACTGCGCGGTCACCGCACTGCTCGCGCCCGACCATGCCGACGTGTGCAGCGGCGGAGATTCCGCTACCTGCACATCGATAGAACCCTTTAACAAGGTATACGCCGCCTGCCCTGCCGGGCAAACGAGTGGCGGGAACATCGTGTCTTCCGGCAGTTCCTGTGACGGCTGCAATCCCACCTCAACGACGCTGGACGACGCGCAGTGCTATGCCCCTTCGTCGTCACCGACCGCGTATACCGGCTCTTCAGTCACTGCACCAACAGCCGCCTATTGGGCGCCTGTTGGTGCACGAGCAGTCATCGGCTGGCAAATCAATCCCGCCTTTCCGATGGCGATCCCGCAAATGACGCTGAATTACACCAAACCCGTCACCAGTTTTACGGAGACGGACCGGTGGGATGACCAGTGCCCGGTGCTGGCCTCCGGCTCCCGCTGCTCGATGACGACCGCCGATGTCTGTGTCGACGGTCCTGCGACCAAGAATATCGATGGCAAGGACGTGACGCGCGCTTGCTGGCAATACAACCGCACCTTCTCCTGCGCCGCCGGCGCCCCGGTCGATGAATGCGCGCCACTGGCAGCAATAGGCTGCACGCCGAGCGCCTCGACCTGCCGGCAAACGAATGCCGCGACCGGCGCCTGCGAGGTGTTCGAGGACACGTACAACTGCCCGGTGCCGGCGCAGACGACCACCACGGCAAGCAATTGCCCGAATGATGTCTTTTGTCTGGGGACGAGCTGTTTCAATAAGGCCTACACCGGCGACGCCGACTTTGCCCGCTCCATGTCGTACATGGAAGCCGCCCGCGAGGCCGGCGTCTACCTGGATACCGACCGCATGCAGGTATTCAAAGGAGAGCGCAACAACTGCCGCGACCGGCTCCTGAAGAATTGTTGCTATTCAGACAGTCACGGCGCTGGCATGTCCAACCAGTCGCTGATGGGCACCGGTTCACGCCTGGTGTACGACATCCTGATGAATTCGGAAAACCGTGAATTCATCACCCAGGGCATCACCGCCCTGCTGACGTCCGGCGGATTTAGCGGCAGTTTTACGTCCTATGGCGTGACCGTCGCCGTCAACGGCACGGCGCTACCCGCCGGTTCTGTCACCGTGGCCACCACCGACAGCCTCGCGATCGCATTCGATCCCTGGACACTGGCGATCGCAGTCGTGATCTACGTGGTGATGTCCATGATGTCGTGCGACGAAGAAGAAGGAAAACTCGCGATGAAGGAAGGCGCGCACCTGTGCCATACCGTCGGCAGCTGGTGCTCATCGTGCATCACGGTGTTCGGCAGTTGCATTTCCTGCACCGAGCACACCACGTCCAAATGCTGCTTCAACTCAGTCCTGTCCCGCATCGTCAACGAACAAGGCCGCGCCCAAGTCGGCAAGGGCTGGGGCAGTGACCAGAATCCCGACTGCTCGGGATTTACCGTCGCGCAGCTGCAATCGCTCGACTTTAGCGCGATGGACTTGACCGAGTTCTATGCCTCCATCGTGCCCACCATGCCGAACGCCGGCAATATCCAGTCCACCAATGCGGCACGGCTCTCCAATTGCTACTACGGGAAAGGAAAGTGCTGATGAAGAAGTCCCATACGGTCGTGCTCCTTCTACTCGCCGGTGCCGCCAGCGCCCAAACGGCCGTCCTGCGCACGCCGGTGCCCGATCCCCGCCCACTCATGCTCGCGGCAATCGATTCCCCTGCCGGCGAAGCCTATGGGGTGCTGACCGGAGACACGGCCGACGCGATCTCGAAGAAGTTCAAGGCCCGCACGCCCATCTATATCGATGTCACCACCATCAAGCGCTACACGCAGCAGGGCTGCAGCCGCCTGAAGGTGCTGTTCTGGCAGGATGGCGTGCTCCTTCCCGGCGCAGCAGCGCCGCGCAAGCAGACGATCGAATTCGGCATCAACTATTGCCGCGACGGCTTGCCGCCGCGCACTTTGTGATGAGGGTAGCAATATGAAGCTTCTTTGCACCATTCTCGCCCTCACCGTATCCGTAACCGCCAGCGCACAAGGCGCCCAGCAGAAATCGTCCAACTTCCAGCGCGGATCGTCGTACTGGGGCGACAGCGAACGCGGCTGGCATTTCTACGAAGACCCGGAGCCGGAACCCGTGGCGCCGCCGAAAGCCGCTCCGGCGTCAGCGCCGAAATCGGAACCTAATAAGCCGCCGGAAATCGTGCAATTCGAACGCCTGCAGAAAAAACTGGAGGAATACCGCAACATTGCGATCATCAATCCGACCGAACCGAATGTGCGCCGCTACATGGAACTGGAGTCGAAGGTGGTTGGTCAGGCATCGCTGTTTGCGGATGTGGCGCAGCGTGTGGCGTGGTCGACCCCGGAACTCGATCCCACGCTCCAGGGGCGTCCGGTCAACGCGAAGGCGCTGGAAGTCTTCGAGCACGATCAACTAGAGACGCGCTCGCGCTCGATCGCCGAGCTGGGCAAAGAACACGTGCTGTTCTTTTTTTTCCGAAGCGATTGTCCGTACTGCCACGCGTTCGCACCGACGCTGGAGGCGTTCCAGGCAAGGCACGGCATCCAGGTGATCCCCGTCAGCATGGATGGCGGCGGCTTGCCGAATTTCCCGCACCCGCGGCGCGACAACGGCATCGCCCGCACGCTCAATGTCGCACAAGTGCCGGCGGTCTTCCTGGCACAGCCCTTCACCGGAAAAATCACCCCGATCGGCTTCGGCGTGCTATCCGAGTCCCAGCTGCTGGAACGCATTTCGATGGTGTCGAACCCGTCCACCGAAGCCCTGGTTCCAGGCGCCACCAAGCGGATTTCTTTGCGATAGGAAGGACATATCGTGGCCAAACAATTCTTCAACCGCTCCATCGCCGTCGTCACTGCCTGCTCGCTCGGTCTGGCACCACTATCCATCCAGGCCGGTGACCTGAATGCGGAAGTCAACAACATGTTCAACAATCTCGGCGCGGTCGGGAATTACACCGCGCCAGGGGCATTCCGGGGGCAGACCTACAACACCTACTCGGGCGGCAATTTCATGCTGCGCGCGCCGAACAAGGTCTATCAGTTGGCGGCCATCCAGTTCCCGAGTGCGAAGGCTGGTTGCGGCGGCATCGACGTGTTCGGCGGTTCGTTTTCGCACATCTCGGCGACTGAATTCAAGAATATGCTGAAAAACATCACCGCTGCCTTGCCCGGCATCGCTTTCCAGCTGGCGCTGGAAGCCGTCTCCCCTTTGCTGGGCGGCCTGACCAAATGGGCCAAGGGCCTGGAGACCTGGATAAATAATGCGCGCATCAATTCCTGCGAGACGGCCAAGGCGATCGTGAGCACGGCGGCCGAAGCGGTCGGATACAGCTCGCAGGAAGCATGCGCGGACCTCGCGATTGAGATGGGCCTCGAAACCGACCGGGACTCCGCGCGCCGGCGTTGCGCGACAGACCGGCCCAGCATTCTCGCCTCCGCGCGGGCCTCCACCGATCCGAATATCAAGAACAAAGCCCCGTTCGTCGGCAACTACACCTGGAAGGCGTTGCAATTCACCGGCTCTTACCTCGATGATCAGGAACGCGAGCTGATCATGAGCATGGTGGGCACGGTCATCTTTTATCCCGACGAAACCGGGCGGGATCCTGATCCGATCGCGCCGACCTTAACCTCGATCAGCCATCTGCTGTACGGCCAGGCGGATGCGGCATCCGGCAATGTCACTCAGCATGTACTGAAATGCAATAACTACACTGACTGTGATGTCGTCACGCTGGATACGACGTATACGCATACGCCATTCACCAAGAAAGTCGAGGACCTGATGCGCTCGATCGCATCGAAGATCGCCTCGCGCACGGCGATTCCGAACAATTCGCCGGAAGTCGGGTTCGTCAATCAGACCAGCGAGCCGGTCTACAAGATGCTTTCGATCGGCGCGACCATCCCTGGCTCCGGTCTGGCCGATAGCCTGATCAGCCAATACCGCGATGTAATCGCCGCCGATTACGCATACGTGTTCCTCGAAAAGAATCTCCGCGTCGGCATGGCGGCGCTGGACAAGGATTTCACGCTGCTGGAGCCGCAACAACGCAAGGTCTCGGTCATCCGGCAGCGCTCGCAAGCGATGCTCTTGCAGATCGCCCAGGAAAAGAACCTGCTGTATCAAAAGGTCGGGTCATTCAGGGCAGTGTCCTCCCATCTGGAGCAATTGGAGCGCCAGATGCGCAGCAGCATGCCGCAGCACGTGATGGACATGCTCGGCCAGCAGGCCGCTTATCTCGGCAAGTAGCCGCAACCGCAAACACGTTCTCGGGAGCTGCGTCATGTGGGAAATCTTCGCCTACCAGAATTCGGACAGTCTGTTCGGGATATTCAACGCGATTGCCGCCATCCGGGGCTCGGACACCTATCTGAGCGCAATTGCCGGCGTCGCCTTCTGCGGATTCATTGCGGCACTGCTCGCCTATGCATTCGCCCCGCAGAAGTTACAAGGCTGGCAATGGCTCGCGACGGTCGTGCTGGTCTATTCGATCCTGTTCGTGCCGCGCGTCACGGTGGGCATCGTCGATAAAACCGGCGGCGCACCGGTGAAAGTCGTCGACAACGTCCCCTTCGGCCTGGCCATGTTCGGCGGCATCACGAGCACGGTCGGCAACACGATCACCGAGTTGTTCGAAACCGCGTTCCAGGTCATCCCTGGCAATGCCAATCTGCCGAGCGAGCTGACTTACCAGAAAAACGGGCTCGTGTTCGGCAACCGGCTGATCCGCGAAACGGGTAGCGTGGTGTTCCAGGACCCGAATTTTCGGACTGATCTCATCAACTTCATTCACAACTGCACGATGTACGACCTGATCGATGGCACCATCGATCCAACTGCATTCTCCCGGTCCGACGACGTCTGGAGCATGATGGGCACCCCAAATCCCGCGCGCTTCACCACGCTCACCGCCTCCGGTGGGACGGTCACAACCGATACCTGCCCGAATGCCTATAACGACCTCTCCGCGCGCATTCCTGCGCAAATCACTCTCATCCAGGGAAAATTGGCGTTCCAGTTGAATCCGACACTGCCGGCGGCAGCCGCTTCATCCGTGATCGCCAACCAGATCCAGCAGGCGTATATCAGAAACAATATCGCGAATGCCGCCGCCTCGGCAGCAGACATCATCCGGCAGAACGCCGTGATCAACGCGATCAATGACACCAGCAAGATCATCGGGCAAAAGATCAACGACCCGGCATCCATGGTTCTTGCGGTCGGACAGGCGCAGGCCGTCGCTCAGACCAATGCCGCCTGGATCAACAACGGCAAGATCGCGGAACAGGCGCTACCCGTGGTGCGCAATGTGGTCGAGGCGCTTGCCTACGCGCTGTTCCCGCTGGTGGTTTTGCTGCTGTTCTTGACGAGCGGTCGCGAGACGATGATGGCGCTGAAAAACTATCTCGGCGTGCTGATCTGGATTCAGCTCTGGCCACCGCTGTATGCGATCCTCAACTACATGGCGAGCATCTATGCGGCATCCGAATTGTCGGCCGCTGCTGACATCGGCAGCGGAGCCAAGGCGTTGTCGCTACTGACGGCATCACCGATATTTTCGAACGCGATTTCGTCACAGGCAGTGGTCGGCTATCTGACAATCAGCATTCCGTTCATCGCGTGGGCGGCGATCAAACGGATGGAAAACCTCGGCAACGCACTGGTCGGCGGATTGTCCGGGCTACAGTCGACGACGTCCTCGACATCGGGTTCTGCAGCCAATGGTAATGTCAATATGGGCAACGTAAGCATGGACCAGATGCAGCTTGCGCCGAATCGCACGTCAGCGTTCATGAGCAGCATGCAAAACGATACTACTGGCAATACTGTTTCAACGAATGTCCTGAACGGGCGCACTAGCGTCAGCCTATTGCGCAATCAAGGCTTTGCGTCCCGTGTGGTTTCAATGCGGGTATCGGAACAAGATGTTACGGAGGCTAACAAGCAGGCAGATGCTGCCCGTAGCGAGGCCATTTCTGCGAATACGGAACGCTCTGCGGTGTTGTTAGATGCATTTTCTAAAGGCCTTATGAAATATCGCTCTTCGCGATCCAGTGATGGGTCGTCGAGCAGCAGTTTCGAGCAGACCGGCGAGACTCTAAATCGCCTAGACCAGATTATTAAGGGTGTCTCTGAAAGGACAGGACTATCGCAATCCCAAGTCGCGCAGATTGCTTTTGGTGCCTCCGGATATCTTGGCGGCAATACGTCATTTGCAGGTGCACAGCTTCATGCAAACGCAAACAAAAATTATTTGTCTGGGTTGTCTGCAGATCAGCAGAAAGTTTTGAATGCACTAACTACTGAGCAGATCGCTGAATTCAAGCAGTTTGGTGATCGCATTTCTCGGGATGCGACTTTCGTGAATGCTGTTGCATCCGATGCAAGGGAAGCGAACGAACTCTCCTCGCGACTGGCAACGACGACGACCAAATCCAAGCGTAACGACACCGTATTTGCGGAACGCATTGCGTTTGCCGAGAAGGTATCGGCCGCGCGGGAACGCGGTGAAACAATATCGCTCGACGTAGCTCAAGATCCGAATAATGTAGAGATGTTCATGCGTTATGCTGAACAGTACGGTGGCAACAGCGCTGCAGCATTCGCGTTGTTTGAAGCGGAATTAGCTCGCCAAGGACTCCGCCCTAACCGCGTCTTTTCGGATGGGACCGCCCTTCCCGCTTCTTTCGAAGATATTCGCGTCCACTATGACAATGCCACTATCGATCCACGTCTGAATCCTGATATCTCTGCCGTCGATCGCGAAAATAGAAAGCAAGTATCACTGGCCAAATCAACTCTTCCTCCCCTCACTCATGCACCCCGCCCATCTGAAATCCGCGCCGAAATTCAGGCACAGGGTTCGGAAATTCGACAGCGGGCAGATTCCACAACACACAATTTCGACAAGAGTGCGGAAGTCGTTAAAAATCCAGACGGAACGCTTGAATCGAAAAAATCCTTGCTCAAACAAACGGGAAAGCAGGTGGCACGGGATGCTAATGCCACCTTTGAGAATGCAAAAGACGCAGTCAAGGACTTGTTAGAGAAAAAATAGTTATCTCGTCAGAGGAGATCATCTGGATCTCGGGTCGCGCCTTCCGGATCTGGATGGCCCGGCATCGGATAAATTCTCCCTTTGTCACGCCAATACGTTGACGCCCGATCGCCTGGGAAAAGCTCCGTTCCAGGAAAAAAAACTCGTTTAAGCTTCGATCTTTTTTCTTGTCGCCCCATCCGGGAAATCGCCATCCCTACGGCAGCTCCAGCAAGCGCGCCGATAGATATCATCACGATTTTTAAACCCAGCTCATCAGATATCGTCGTGAACAATCCGATGAGCGCGCCGATCAGCACTCCGACAAGAGCTGGAAGTTTTTTCATTCGCGCAATAAGTCTGGATTTTATTATTTCCAATGTTATTGCAGTTTGAATCCGCAGTGCATGACATCGGTTAACGGAGAATCCGCGGAAGCAATAGGCGTCCCTTTGGAAAATCAGAATTCACCTGAAAATTCTACTTGCCTTCATTGCTCTTGACATAACACCGACCACGCTGGTGGCGAATGCCCCCTGAAATTCGGTTCATTTGTCTTGGGCTATTTAAGGCATATCACGGTAACTTTGCTCTAACGAATGTTCTGTGACTGTCCGAGACCCGCTTTCGACATCGTGGAGCCGACATGAGCCCTGATACCTCGCCCATTGAGCAGCGTACGCCCCATCCGGCAAGCGCCGGTCCTGGCATGCCTGATGACGAAAACATCTTACTGCAGCTAATACGGGAAATGCGCGCCCAGCGAGAAAGCCTGCAAGCTGAGCACCAACAGGCTGCCGTAGAGCGCAAGGCGGAACGACGCTGGAGAATGTTCTTCCAAGGGATCTTCTTCGCCGCCCCACTCGTGATCGGCCTTTTGTACTTCTTGTTCTTCCTTAGCTCTGCCGGCTTCCGCCTGGGGCCATTTACGGATGTTGTAGGCGTCGTGCATATTGATGGCCAGATCGCGTCCGGCTCCACTGCCTCCGCAGACAAAATCGTCCCTGCGTTGGAGCGCGCCTTCTCGGACCCCAATGTAAAAGGCGTTGTTCTGGCGATCGACAGTCCCGGTGGTGCGCCAGTCGAATCGGAACGAATTACCGATGCGATCACTTCGCTGAAAAAGAAGCACAATAAACCGGTCGTTGCAGTGATCAACAATGTCGGCGCCTCGGCGGCCTACATGATCGCCATGCATGCTGACAAAGTCGTCGCCGGCAAATACAGTCTGGTCGGTTCCATCGGCGCGATCATGACGCCTTGGGAGCTCCATCGCGCCATGGCCAAGCTCGACGTTTCGCAGCGTGTCTACGCGTCGGGCAAGCTCAAAGCCTTCCTTAACCCGTTCACCCCGGTTTCGCCGGAAGTCGATGCGAAGGCGAAGAAGCTGGTTGACCAGATGGGCCAGACCTTCGTCAGCGAACTGAAAGCCACCCGTGGCGCATTCCTCAAACCAGGCGTTGACTATGGCAGTGGCGAGGTTTGGGGGGGACTGGAGGCCAAGGAGTTAGGCCTGATCGACGCAATCAGCAGCGTGGATGACGTCGTCGCCTCGACTTGGGGCCTCAGGACCTACAATTTCGGTCCATACCAGGACGGATTCGCCGCGATCGCATCGACGTTCCATGCAGCGGTATCCGACGCGCTCCTAAACCTTATCGTGCGACAAAGCTTCCAGATTCAGTAGGGCCGCGACATCCCATCCCGCGCCGACCGAACTACTCGCATCACTTATACCGGCCCGGATTTTTTCTGCGACTGCACGTTATACATAATGCTAACCACGATGGTCAACAGAATCAGAATCTGGGCGACGATCGTCTGCATCGATGGATAGACGCCCAGGACATCAATACGTGGCAGCTTCACCGGTGTTACGTCCAGAAATCCGACCTTCTGAAGTGCAGCAACGCCTTTCCCCATCAGGGCGACCGCCAATACGCCTACCAGTGCCGAGCTAATTGCAAAGAATTGGCTTATCGGCAATCGCGTCGTGGACCGAAGCAGGATAAATGCTATGCCACCGAGAACCGCGATTCCTGTCACAAGACCCGCAAGCATGTACATGCCGTTGCCCTCTGCCCAAAGTGCTGCATAGAAGAGAACAGTTTCAAACACCTCGCGGTAAACAGTGATGAACGACAGCAGGAACAGCATCATGGCTGACTTCCTGTTCAACGCCGACGAAAGCTTTTGTTTCACATAGGCTTGCCAGCGTCCCGCCAGACTTTTCTGATGCATCCAAATACCCACGCCCAGCAACACCAGGACCGCAAAGATGGCAGAGAATCCTTCCGCCATTTCCCGGCTGGCGCCACTCACGTCCACCAGATAGGTCGCAGCGGCCCAGGTCAACCCTCCTGCCGCCAAGGCCGCGACCCAGCCCGCATGGATGTATGGAAGAACGTCCGTGCGTTCCGCCTTTTTCAAGAAAGCCATCATTGCGACCACCACCAGGAGCGCTTCCAATCCCTCGCGCAGGAGAATCGTCAGGGCGCCGATGAACGCGGACAGCGGATCATTCGCTCCGCCAAGGGCCGACTGCGCCTCATTCAACAAGGTCTGCAAGCGCTGTTCAATCTCATGCGCTTGCTGAACTTGGCCACTGTTGATCGCACTGCGGTATGCCCCCATCGTCTTTTCAATATCCTCGAACAGCGACTGATTCTTTGCCGCCAACGCCGGTTCCGCCGGCTCGAAGCCATCGAGATAGGCGGACAACGCCAACTGGGAAGCCAGAGGCCGGCCCCCCTTATCCAACGCTGCCACACTTTCCTTCAATTTGCTCTTCGCGAGCGACAGCGTGTCCAGGTTCGATTCACTCAGCGCCTGCGGAGCACTACGCAAATAGGCAAGCAAGGGTCGCGCAGAATCTTCCCCCAGAGTCTTGGCCAATGCCGCTTCCGATGCCTGGCTTAGCTTGGCAAGCGTCGGCACTGAAGCATGTAACTCCGGTCGCGACGCCCATAATTTCGCACCCGCTTGACGATCTTCCTCGGAATAGGACAGGGTCGATACAAAATAGGCAATCGCCCAACGGTCGTCATCGGACAATTGTCCAAACCCCTGCATGGACGTCCCTTCCACGCCCCGCGTGATGATCTGCTGTAGCGCGAACACGCTTCGTTCCCGCGCACGTTCATGATCGGTGAATGCGATCGGCGGTGGATTCAACCGGGCCGATGATGGGCCATCCCCCCGCCCGGACATGCCATGGCAAGACGCACACTGGCTTTGATAAAGTTTCGCGCCTTGCTGCAGGTCAGGGACTTTTCCGGGAGAAGCCGGAACCGGGTAGGCGGCGAGCAATCCTGCCGCCAGCATACGCGCGCGCTCGCCCACAACCTCTGCGGGCGCTTTGTCGGCGATGGCTACGCGCAGGGCGGCCGCTCCTTTCAACAGATTTGCTGATGCAGTCGTTGGCGGCAATTCACTCAATTGCCGCTCCGCAGCTTGTGCAAACTCCTGCATTTCGACGTACTCATCCTCGCTGACGACTTTGGCATCCTTGACCGCCTTGCCGTAATCAACGGCAAGATAGTCGAGCAATTGCCAAATCTGTTTTGCCTTATATTGCGTTGAGACATCGTCGGCATGGACTGTCGAAACCAATGACATCAGACAAACCAGAACCATCAAAAAAATACGCAGCGCTTGCATAGGACTTTTAGATCGCCGGACGCCTAGATGCGAATGATTATAGTTTATATTTTAAAACTCGTGCGAACCGTAATGTCTACCTCGCAAGACAGCGTTCTGCCCCGCATTCTCAAAATCAAGCAGACGCAGCGCTCCTCCCAGTTGCCCGCAACAATTCGTCGGCAATACGAAATACTTCAGCAGCATCAGTTGCACGCGTACGAACAGTACTCCGTCGTATGTTGGCTCAGAGCCGTCGCATTGCCACCTTGCGACGTGCTAGCGCGCCTAAAAAAGCCCGCCTGCATTCGCACATTTCTCAATGATTTCAGGTGCTTACACGTACAACTGCGCACTCTAGGCGGCGCTGGCATGCTCCCTGCTGTACTCCTGTCGAGTGCAACAAAACACTCGCCACCAACCCCAAACTTCACTCGATTAGGAGAACTGATATGAAAACCTTGACCATCAAAGACCTGCCTGTAGCAGAAGAACTCGATCGCAAAGCGATGGCTTCCATCCAAGGCGGCATGTGCGGCGCTT
>OFCW01000010.1_pt1 | contig 91684 bp, 95 predicted proteins | sample 1520951 | NCBI WGS metagenome assembly OFCW01 (sample SAMEA4349680, study PRJEB24078) | microbial mat metagenome | biome: Terrestrial Biome; feature: Habitat; material: Microbial Mat | place: India | collected 2012-06-12 | depth 10 m | reverse complement strand
TCCTCGGCGGGCTGCTGCAGCGCCCGTGTGGCGACGCTGCATGGCGTGTCGCCTTCCTGGGGGGGCTGGTCGGCGCGCCGATCCTCGCTGGGGCCCTTGGCCACGCGGTGGTGCCCGACATCACCGCCGGCTGGGGCGAAGTCCTCATCGCGGGGTTCCTGGTGGGCATCGGCACCCGCTATGCGGGCGGCTGCACGAGCGGCCACGGCGTGTGCGGGCTTTCGCGCGGCTCGGTGCGCTCGCTGGTCGCGACGCTCACGTTCATGGCCGCGGGCGTTGTCACGGTGTTCGTGACACGCCACGCGATGGGAGGCTGAAATGGCCGTTCTGATTGCGCTGGTGGCCGGGCTGCTGTTTGGCGCGGGGCTGATTGTCTCGGGCATGGCCAATCCGGCCAAGGTGCTCGGTTTTCTCGATCTGGCGGGCAGCTGGGATCCGTCGCTGGCCTTCGTGATGGCGGGCGCGATTGCGGTGGGCGTGGTCGCCTTCTTCATGGCGCGGCGACGCGCTCGCACGTGGCTCGGCACCGCGATTCAATGGCCGGCTGCGACCGGCGTGTCCGCACGGCTGGTGCTGGGCAGCGCCGTCTTCGGCATCGGATGGGGCCTGGCGGGATTCTGTCCCGGCCCGGCCCTGGTGGCGTTGGGCGCGGGCGTGCCAAAGGCCGGCGGCTTTGTCGCCGCGATGCTGGCAGGCATGGCCGCCTTCAGCTGGCTGGAGCACCGGCGCTGACCGGCCGTTCTTTCTTACAACATCCACATCACCTCACAGGGGGCAGCATGATCTTTCGCACCGTGGGCGCCGCGTTGGCGCTCGCCGTCAGCGCATCAGCCATCGCACAGGGCGCGGCCACACTCGCCGTGCCGGACGAAGCCACCATTCCCGCCGGCCCGATGGGCGACGCCATCAAGCGCGGCAGGCTCATTCTCACCGATACCAAGCGCCAGTTGCCGGGCAACGTGGGCAATGGCCTGAACTGCACGAGCTGCCACCTCAACGGCGGCACGGTGCCGTACGCATCGCCGTGGGTCGGGCTGACCGGCGCGTTTCCGGAATACCGGTCGCGCAGCGGCAAGGTGATCTCGCTGCAGGAGCGCGTCAACGATTGCTTCCAGCGCTCCATGAACGGCAAGGCACTGGCGTTTGACGGTGAAGAGATGAACGCCATCCTCGCGTACATGAAATGGCTTTCCAGCGGCGTGCCGACCGGCACGAACGTGACCGGGCGCGGCTTCGAGAAGATCGATACCGCGCTCAAGCCCGACCGCGAGCACGGCAAAGCGATCTACGCCCAACGCTGCGCCGCATGCCATGGCGCGGACGGCCAGGGGCTGCCGAACCCGCAGGGCGGATACGCCATGCCGCCACTGTGGGGCAAGGATGCCTTCAACGTGGGCGCAGGCATGGCCCGCACGTATACCGCCGCGGCATTCGTCAAGCACAACATGCCGCTGGGCCAGGGCGGTACGCTGACGGCGCAGGAGGCGGTGGACGTTGCCGCGTTCTTTACGCACCAGCCCCGCCCCGACTTTGCGGCACGCACGAAGGATTGGCCCAAGGGCGATCGGCCCAAGGACGCCCGCTGAGACAACGCGTGCCGAAAAAAAAAGCCTGCAGCGGTTGCGCTGCAGGCTTTTTGCTTTGGCACTTCAGGGCGCTGTGCGCCTCTTCTGCGTGAGTCCCCGTTTTGGATCAGTTGACCTTGAGCTGGCCGCCGCGGCCCAGGCCGCCCTTCACGTCTTGCGCCTTGTAGTTGCGCAACGCCACGACCATCTTGTTCCATGCGTCAATGAAGGCGACCACCGTGGCCTTGCCTTCCGGCGTTGAAGAGAAGCCGGCCAGGCCACCGCCCACGCCGCCGCCCAGGCCGGCCAGCACAGCGCCGTAGTTGGTGGCGGTGGAGCTGCCCTCGGCTGCCGCGATCTGCACGGCCGAGCGGACGTCGAACAGCGTCAGCGTCACCACGGACGCCTTGGACTTGACGCTGCCGGCCAGCGCGGCGATGGCGCTGTTGCCCAGCAACCCGCCCACGGCACCGGCCACGCCGCCGATCGGTGAATCGTTGATGATGATCTGCGGCTCCATGTAGTAGTCGGCCGCCACGCGCTGGCCCTTGTGCTGCTTCGAACCGGCGCGGTACTCGCCGGAGTTGCGCTGCAGATCGGTGATGCGCGACAGGCGTGCGTCGGTCTTCTGGTTGCCGATCGACGTGATCACAAAGCAGTTCGACTGCTGCACGGCCATGCGCAGCAGGGGGTCGATGGTGGTGACCTTGGTGGCGCTGCCGAACTGGCCGTACCAGTCGGCGTTGCGGCCGTCGTCCATGGCAATGGTGCCCAGCGGCGAAGCGCAGCGCTCCAGCGTCGGGTCGGCGCCCACGCTGGAGCCGCCGGCTGCCGCACCGGTCACGCCGGCGTTCTGGCCGCCCGGGCTGACGATGCCGCCGCCCGCGCACGCCGCGAGGGAAGCGCTGAGGAGGGCCGCTCCCGCAAGCTTGGCGGTGCGGCTGAAAAGGTTGGTCTTCATGTTGTTGGATGGCTCAGATTGCGTCGATGTTCGGCTTATGCGTCCTACGACTCAATAAGCCCCCCTTGGTTGGGCGCGCGGTGTGCGGACTGGCTTTCTCCCTTTTCCGCCGTTCGCCCGAAAAACGCTGTGAAGCAAATGGCCTGGTGGGTCAATACCAATACCAGGTGGTCTGGCGCCAGACGCCCAGATACGGATAGCCGGAATACCAATAGCCGTAATACGTATTGCGCCATTGCGAGCGCCATTTGAAATCGTCTTCGTCGGACTTCCTGGCGGAGCGCGCTTCTTCAAGCAGCTTCTTCGACTCCTTGTCGCCGCGGCTGACGGCGATCGACAGCCATTTCTCGGCCTCGCGCGGGTCGGAGCCCATCTCTTCCAGCCCGAACAGGTAGAACGCGCCCAGGGCCTTCTGCGCCTGCAGGTTGCCGCGCTCGGCGGCCTCGCGCATCCAGTTCAGCGCCTGGTAGCTGTCCTGACGCACGCCATCGCCCCGGAAGTAGCGCAGGCCGAGATCGTAGGCAGCCTTGGGCTCGCGCTTGGCGGCGTCCTTCAGGGCTGCGATCCGGGGGTCTTCAGGAACCTCGTCCTTGGCGTCGAACGACACCTGGTCTTTCGGGCGATCGGCGCATCCGCGGCTGTCGCAGACCCGTACGGTCGAGCTGGGCGGCGGAGTTTGGGCACAAGCGGCCAGCGCCAATACAACGCCAAGTGCAAGCCATTGATAACGCATGCGACAGCCCCTCGGATGTTGTCCAAGCCGTTTCAGAATCGATTGGAAACGGCTGCATTTTTGTTGTGGTCGACCGGGTGAGATGCCATGGCGCACGCTCGTTCCCCGCCCCCGCAGCACACATGGTGTGCAATTGATATAGATCGTTCTACTTTAGCGGGAACGCGTGGGTGGTGTGTTATTAAAGCGTAACGTTTGCGCGAGCAACAACACACTGGGAACCCGTGGCGGGCCAGGTCGGGGCGTGGGCGCGGTGCTAAGATGCCGCCCAGCAATCAGGAGAAGTGGGAATGCGCGCAAGCAAGCGCCAGCAGGTCGTGGACAAGGCCAGTGAGCTTTTTTCCAGGCACGGCTTTCATCCCGTGGGCGTCGACTGGATCATCGACGAGTCCGGCGTTGCCCGCATGACGCTCTACCGGCACTTTGCCGGCAAGGAAGACCTCATCCGCGAAGTCCTGGAGCAGCGCTACACCTTCATCATGCAAAGCATGGCCGACAAGCTCGGCCCCCTGCCCGACGCCACCGCCCGCCTCAAGGGCATCTTCGACTGGTACGAGACGTGGTTCCGCAGCCCCGAATTCGCGGGCTGCCTGTTCGAGCGCGCGCTGGCCGAGTTTGGCGCGACCTGCCCGCGGGTGACCGACGTGGCGGTCCGCTACCGCGACGATCTGCTCGCCATGATCGAGACGCTGCTCAAAGACGTGGTGCCGGCCGCTGCGGCACGCCAGCTTGCCGGGGTGTACGTGATGCTGCTTTCCGGCGCCACGGCCGACGCCCGGGCGATTGGCGATCCATCTGCGGCTTCACGGGCCTGGGAGGCGGCGCGGGCGCTGCTGGAGCAGGCGCGGGCGACCGCGCCTGCGTAGACACGGCGCAGCTACCAGCCGCGCTGCAGCCGGCGCGCGATCATCGACGGCAGCCGCACCAGCCCTTCGGCGAGCAATCGCAGGTGCATCCCCACGAGCAGGACGTTGTCGCGCAGATAGCGGAAATGTGACACCCCGCCCTCGTCCGCCCGGAAGTACCGCACAGGGGCATCGAGCCGGATCGGCCGCACGCCGGCCCAGCACAGGCGCACCGCCGCTTCCGGATCAAAGTCGAAACCGCGCATCGACGCATGCCGGCGCATGATCGCCGCCAGCGGCGCAATGGGGTACACGCGAAAGCCGAAGAGCGTATCGCCAATACCCGCCCACAGCGTTTCGATGTCTGCGCAGCCGTTGGACAGGCGCCGGCCCTGCACGCGAATCTGCGGCGCGCTCGAATCGAACAGCGGCTGCCCCAGCACCATCGCGTCCGGCGCCGCGCATGAAGCCTGCATGAAGGCGGGGATGAGGTCGGTGGGGTGCTGGCCATCGGCGTCCATGGTCAGCACGTGGGTGAAGCCCTGCGCGGCAGCGGCTTCCAGTCCCGCCAGGATCGCCACGCCCTTGCCGCGATTGCGCGGCAGCACGATCACGTGCAGCCCCGGATCGCGCTCAGCCATGGCCCGCAGCCGCTCGGTGCTGCCGTCGGTACTGCCGTCGTCCACCACCCACACGGGGTTCCACTGCGCGCGGGCGGCGCGCACGGCGTCATCGACCTTGCGGCCGGGGTTGTAGCTCGGAATGAGGACGAGATGCGTCGAAGAGGCGCCGGTCATCGGCATGGCGTCGGTCCGGCGGGACGTCCGGTGCTGGGATCAGCGCGTACGGTGCGCGGCAACGTAGGCCGCGAGGGCCCCGAGCGACGCGAAGATCTTCTTGTTCTCCGGATCGCCCGAACGCAGTTCGAAGCCGTACTTCTTGGAGATCAGCAACGCAATTTCGAGGATGTCGATGGAGTCGAGCCCAAACCCTTCGCCATACAGCGGCGTATCGGCCGTGAGGGAATCGAGTTGGATGTCTTCGAGGTTCAGTTCGCCGATCATCAGCACGGCGAGCTCTTTTTCCAGATCGTTCATCGGTCTTGCATGCACAGGCAGCCTGCAGCGGGGAATGCGGCCAGAAACAACGTCGTTCTCCTCGCCCGAAGCCCTGTCTTGCCCCGCCTGTGAAAGGGGGTCGTTTAAGCTAGGCGGATTCTAGACGAAGGGTCACACCGCGTATAGCCGCAAACCGTGACAAGACCTCATGCCGGCGCGCTCCGCGCCATGTGACGCAAACGATTCAGCCGCCGTCGTGGCGCCATCCGACGGGCCCCGCATGCCGCCCCGGACGGGACGGCCGCGTACATCCGGTTACAAACACACCGCCGCCGGGCCGGGCAACCGCGCCGCGCGGCCCTAGAATGTGCCGCCCGACCATGCCAGCGCGGTGCCTATGATGAACCTGTCCCCTTCCACACGACGATGCCCTGTCCTGCCATGAGCCGACTGCTCCGCCTTGCACACGGCACCGCGGGCCTGGCGGCCGTCGTCGCATACCAGGTCGGTGCGCACCATGCGGTCGCGACGCCTGGCGCGCATGGCCTGGGCCTGGCGATGGCGCTGGTGCCGCCGCTGGCCATTGCCCTGCTGGCCGCCGCGCGCTCTGTGCAGCGCGCGTGGCTGGTGCCGCTGTGGCTCGTGCTCTGCGGCGCGCTTTGGACGATGCGCGAGCCGCTGGCACGCCATTTCGACTGGGGCCTGTACCTGGAGCACGCGACCTTCAACCTGATGATGGCCTATCTCTTCGGCCGGACGCTGCAGGCTGGGCGCGAACCGCTGTGCACGCAATTCGCGCGCATCGTGCACGGTACGCTCACGCCACGCATCGCTTGGTATTCGCGGCAGGTCACGTGGGCGTGGACGCTCTTCTTCGTGGCGACGGCCGCCACGTCCACGGCGCTGTTTGCCCTGGCATCCACCGTCACGTGGTCAACGTTCGCGAACTACGTGTCGCTGCCGCTGGTCGGCGCGATGTTCGTGGTGGAATACCTCTGCCGGCGCATCGTGCTGCGCGACGCGCCGCGCTCCAACCTGTTCGACGCCGTGCGCGCCTACCGCCAATCCGCGCACGGTGCCACGGGCCGCCCCCGCTGAGTCGCGAATCGCCCCGGAATGTCCTGCATGCCCACCTACCCGCTCGTCTCGCATCGCTCGCTGGATGACACGATCGCATGGCGCGACGGCACGCCCGTGCCCGTGCGCACATTCGTGGCCGATGTGACCGCGCTGGCGGCAAGACTGCCTGCGGGCGCCCACGTATTCAACGCGTGCACCGACCGCTACCGGTTCGCCGTGGGCGTCTGCGCGACGCTGGTGGCCCGCAAGGTCAGCCTGCTGCCGCCCATGCAGACCGCGCAGATGGTGCGCCAGCTCGCGGCGTTCGCGCCGGATGTCTTCTGCCTGTATGACACCGAGGACTGCCCCGTCGCACTGCCGGGCTTGCGCTATCCCGACGATCTGGCCGCGGATGCGCCGGCCGCTGCCGTGCCGCAGATCGAGGCGTCGCGGCCGGTGGCGGTGCTCTTTACTTCCGGCTCCACCGGCACGCCCGTGCCGCATCGCAAGACCTGGGGCGCCCTCGTGCAATGCATGCACACCGCCGCGGCGCGGCTTGGGCTCGATGACGGACGCCCCGTCACGCTGGTCGGCACAGTGCCGCCGCAGCACATGTACGGGTTCGAGATGACGGTACTGCTGGCGCTGCAGGCCGGCCTCGCATTCAGCAGCCGACAGCCGTTCTATCCGGCGGACATCCGCGAGACGCTCGACGCCGTGCCGCAGCCGCGCGTGCTGGTGACGTCGCCGGTGCACCTGCGTGCGCTGCTGGCATCGGAGCCGACACTGCCTTGCGCATCGCTCGTGCTGTCGGCCACGGCGCCGTTGTCGGAAGCGCTCGCACGGGAGGCAGAGTCGCGCCTCGCGGCACCGCTCATCGAGATTTACGGCAGCACCGAAACCGGCCAGATCGCGAGTCGCCGCAGCGCCAACGAAACCGCATGGCACTTGTATCCGGACGTGCGCATGCAGGCGCGTCCCGACACCGCGGGTGACGAGGGCCCGACCATATGGGTCAGCGGCGGCCACGTGCAGACGCCGGTGCCGATGGGCGACGCCATTGAGCTTCTGGACGACACGCGTTTCCACCTGCACGGACGCAAGGCCGATCTCATCAACATTGCGGGCAAGCGCTCTTCGTTGGCGTATCTGAACCATCAGCTCACGTCGATCCCGGGCGTGGTGGACGGCGTGTTCTTCATGCCCGACGCCGCCCCGGCGGCCCCACACGCGCACGGCGGCACGGCGGTCACGCGTCTGGTGGCGCTGGTGGTCGCGCCAGAGCTGGCGGCGGCGGACGTGCTGCGCGCGCTGCACGAGCGCGTCGATGCCGCGTTCTTGCCGCGCCCCCTGCTGCTGGTCGACGCGCTGCCGCGCAACGAGACCGGCAAACTCCAGCGCGACGTCCTCGCGGCGCTGGTGGCACGGCATGCGTCGCGCCCGCCTCGGCAGACCGTCCTGCGGTTCACGATTCCGGCCGGCCACCCCGCCCTGCCTGGCCATTTTCCCGGGCACCCGATCGTGCCCGGCGTGGTGCTGCTCGATCGCGCCATCGGGCTCATCGGTGCGGCGCTCGGCCGCTCGCTCGATGCCTGCCGCATCCGTTCGGCCAAGTTCCTGAGCCCCGCAGAGCCGGAAGACGCGCTCGACGTGACGTTTGACACCACGGCCGGCGGCGCAATCGTCTTCACGATCCGCACGGGCGAGCGCGACGTCGCCAGCGGTGTGCTGAGCGTGCAGGAGGGCGTGACGGCATGAAGCGCCCCGAATGGGCAGAGCGCCCGGAACGCAGCAACGCGCTGCTGCTGCGCGTGATGACGTGGCTGTCGCTGCGGCTGGGGCGACGGCTGGGGCGCGCCCTGCTGCGCCTGATCGCCGCGTACTTCGTGCTGTGTTCGCCGTCGGCATGCCGGGCTTCGCGCGACTACCTGCGGCGCACGCTCGGCCGGCGTGCCGGGGTGCGCGACGTGTTCCGCCACATGTTCACGTTCGCTACGACGATCCACGACCGCATCTACCTGATCGCGGGGCGCTTCGATCTCTTCGACATCGGGTTGCAGGGGCAAGAGCACGTGCATGCCGTGCTCGCGCAAGGCCGGGGCGCCTTTCTGCTCGGCGCGCACCTCGGCAGCTTCGAGGTCGTGCGCGCGCTGGGCCGCTCAGTACCGGACCTGCGTGTGGCCGTCGCCATGTACGAAGACAACGCGCGCAACATCAACGCCGCCATTGCCGCCATCAACCCCGCGGCGGCGCCCGACGTCATTCCGCTGGGGCGGGTCGACGCCATGCTGCAGGTGCGCGAGGCGCTCGACGACAACCGGCTCGTTGGCATGCTGGCCGACCGCACGCTGCTGCGCGATGCCGGCCCGTCGGTGCGGCGCATGGCGTTTTTGGGCAGCCCGGCGGGGTTTCCGCTGGGGCCGCTGCACATGGCCGCCATGCTGAGGCGGCCGGTGCTGTTCATGACAGGGCTGCACCTGGGCGGCAACCGCTACGCCGTCCACTTTGACCGGCTGGCCGACTTCACCGACATCCGTCGCGAGGAACGCGCCGCCGCCGTCGAGGCAGCGCTGGCGCGCTATGTCGAGCGCGTCGAGCGCTATTGCCGCATCGCGCCGTACAACTGGTTCAATTTCTTCGATTTCTGGCACGATGCCGGCGCCGCCCCCGCACCCGCCGGCACCGCGGCCAAGCGACAGACCACCCAGACACCATGACCGCAACGCGCCCATTTCGTCTCTACCGCGCCGTCCTCACGCTGCTCGCTGCCTGCATGCTGGCCGGCGCCGCGCACGCCGATACCGCATGGACGCTCGACCGCCTGATGTCCACCCTTGCGCGCAACACGTCCGGGCGCGCCAGCTTTATCGAGACCAAGACGCTGTCGATCGCGGCCGAGCCGATCGTGTCGTCGGGCGAGCTGGTGTTCGTCGCGCCGGACCATCTGGAAAAGCACACGCTGCGGCCCAAGCCGGAGCACATGGTCATCGACGGTGACAAGCTGACCGTGGAGCGCAACCAGCGCAGGTTCACCGTGCCGCTTTCGCAGTATCCGGAGCTCAACGCCTTCATCGACAGCATCCGCGCGACGCTGGCCGGCAACCGCTACGCGCTCGAAGCGATCTACCAGGTTGCCATTGCGGGCCGCGGCGACGACTGGACGCTCACCCTCACGCCCATCGACGCGCGCATGCAGAAAGTCGTCAGTTCGATCACGCTCGAGGGCACGGGCGACGCGATGCGCAGCGTCACCCTCCGCCAGGCCGACGGCGACCATTCGGTGATGCGGCTGCAGCGCATCGCCGGTACCGCCCGGCGCCCATAGAGGCAGCCGCATGGAACGCTTGCACGCCCTGCGCCGGCCCGCGGTGCTGCTCTGGCTGACCGGCCTGGCGCTGTGCGCGATCGTGGTGTCGCGCGCGCAGTTCACGGCCGACCTGTCTGCGTTCCTGCCGCGCTCCCCAAGCGCCGAGCAGCGCGTGCTGGTGGACCAGCTGCGCGAGGGGCTGGTGTCACGGCTCATCCTCGTCGGCATTGAAGGCAGCGATGCGGCCACGCGCGCGACGCTCTCACGCAAGCTCGCGGCGACGCTGCGCGCCGACCCGCAGTTCCATGCCGTCAACAACGGCGAGCCCGTGAACGAGGCGCGCGACCGGCAGTTCATCTTCGAGCACCGCTACGTGCTCAGCCCCGCCGTGACGCCGCAGCGCTTCTCTGCCGAGGGCCTGCACGCCGCACTGGCCGAGAGCCTGGACCTGCTGAGTTCGTCTGCCGGGCTCGTCGCCAAGCACCTGCTGCCGCACGACCCGACGGGCGAGGTGGCCGCGCTCGTCAGCCAGCTCAACACCACCGCGCTGCCGTCGTCGATGCACGGCGTGTGGGCGGCGCGCGACGGGCAGCGCGCCGTGCTTGTCGTGCAGACGGCTGCCGCGGGCTCCGACACCGACGCCCAGGCCCGCGCCATGGATGCCGTGCGCCGCGCCTTCGATGCCGCCTCGCACAGCACGCCCAATGCGGCATCGGCCCGGCTGCTGATGACCGGCCCGGGCGTCTTCTCCGTGGAGACACGCAACGCAATCCGGCATGACGTGGAGCGGCTCTCGACGCTGAGCCTGGTGCTGGTCGTGGCGCTGCTGCTGACGGTGTACCGCTCGCCGCGCACGGTAGTGCTGGGGCTGCTGCCGGTGCTCTCGGGCGTGGCCGCAGGGGTGGCGGGGGTCAGCCTGGCATTCGGCGCGGTGCACGGGCTCACGCTCGGCTTTGGCACCACGCTCATCGGCGAGGCGGTGGACTACTCGGTCTATCTGTTCGTGCAGTCCGCCCGCGCGCGCGGCACCAGCCCGCGTGACAGCCTGCGGGCGTGGGTGGCCGCGTACTGGCCGACCATCCGCCTGGGCGTGCTGACCTCGGTGTGCGGCTTTGCGTCGATGCTGTTTTCTGGCTTTCCCGGCTTGGTGCAACTCGGGCTGTATTCGATCGTGGGACTCGTGACGGCGGCGCTCATCACGCGTTTTGTGCTGCCGCATCTGTACAGCGGGCACGTGGAGATCCGCGATGTGTCGCGCCTGGGCGGATGGCTTGCACGCGCGGCCGGTACGGCTTGTCGGCTGCGCTGGCTGCTGGCCTTGGTACTCGCGGGCTCGCTCGCCGTCCTGGCGCTGCATCGCGATGGCCTGTGGAGCCGCGAGCTGGCCGCATTGAGCCCCGTGCCCGCCAGCAGCCAGGCACTCGACGCGAGCCTGCGCGCAGACGTCGGGGCGCCGGACGTGCGCTATCTGGTGGTGATTCCCGGCGCAACGGAGCAGGCCGCGCTGGAAGGCGCCGAGAGGATCGCCGCGCAGCTGCAGCCGCTGGTGGACCGTGGCGTGCTCGCCGGCTTCGAGAACCCCGCGCGCTATCTGCCGAGCGACGCGACGCAGCGTGCGCGCCTGGCCAGCCTGCCGAGCGCCGACGCGCTGACCGCACGCATGCGCGCTGCCGTCGAAGGCCAGGCGATCCGCGTCAAGCCCGAGCGCTTCGCGCCGTTCATCGCCGACGTCACGGCTGCCCGCACCCAGCCGCTGCTGCGGCGTGCCGATCTGAACGGCACATCGATGGCGTTGGCTGTCGATGCGCTGCTGACCGAACGTGCCGGCCAGTGGAGCGCCATGCTGCCGCTGCGTGCACCGGCAGGCGCAAAGGCGGCATCCCACCAGCCGAGCCTGGATGCCGAGCCCGTCCGCGCCGCCGTGGCGCGTGCGGGCGTGTCCGGTGCCCTGTTCGTCGATCTGAAGGCCGAGGCGGACCGCCTCTACGTCGACTACGTGCATGAGGACATCCGCCTGTCGCTCGCCGGTTTTGCGGTGATTGCCGTGCTGCTGCTTGTGGCGCTGCGCTCGGCACGGCGCGCTGTGCATGCACTGGCCCCGCTCGTCGGCTCGGTGCTGGTGGTGGCGGCCGGCTTTGCGCTGGCCGGCGTGCAGCTCACGATCCTGCATCTGGTCGGCATGCTGCTGATCGTAGCGGTCGGATCGAACTATGCGCTGTTCTTCAGCCAGCGTGCGGGCACGGCCGAGCAGCACATCGGCACGCAGACGCTCGTGTCGCTGCTGGTGGCCAATCTCGCAACGGTGGCCGGCTTTGGGCTGCTGGCCTTCTCGCACGTGCCGCTGCTCAGCACATTCGGCCTGACCGTTGGCCCCGGTGCCATGCTCGCGCTGGTGTTTGCTGCCATCCTCGCGCCCCGCCAATGCTCAGACCCCGCCACGCCATGAACGCGTCGTCTGCTTCGATAGCCGTTGCGGCACGCCGCTGGAAGCCGACGCCGCTCATCAGCGGCGCGCTGGCGGTGCATGCCGGCGCCGCGCTCGCTGCGGTGGCCGCGCCCGCTGCATGGCCGTGGGCGGGGGGCAGCGTCATCGCATCGCATCTGGTGCTGATGGCCGCCGGCCTGTGGCCTCGCAGCACGTGGCTCGGCCCGAACTGGACGAGGCTGCCCGAAACGGCCGGCGCGCAGATCGCACTGACCATCGACGACGGCCCCGATCCGGAAGTCACGCCGCGCGTCCTGGACATGCTCGACCGCTACAACGCCAAGGCCACGTTCTTCTGCATCGGCGAGCTGGCATTGCGCCACCCGCGCTGCGTCGAGGCCATCGTCGCGCGCGGGCATGCCGTGGAAAACCACAGCCAGCGGCATCGGCACACGTTCTCGGTGCAAGGCCCTGGGGCACTGCGCAGGGAGATTGGCGCGGCGCAGGACACGCTCACGCAGATCACCGGCACCCGGCCGCTGTTTTTCCGCGCCCCGGCGGGGCTGCGCAATCCGTTTCTTGAGCCGGTGCTGTGCCAGCTTGGCCTGCAGCTGGCCAGTTGGACGCGCCGCGGCTTCGATACGCGCTCCACCAACGCAGACGCCGTCGCGCAGCGTCTGCTGCACCACCTCGCACCGCGCGACATCCTGCTGCTGCACGACGGTCACGCCGCGCGCGACGTACAAGGTGAACCGGTGCTGCTGTCCGTCTTGCCGAAGGTGCTGGAGGCCGCCCGGCAGGCGCGGTTGCGCTGCGCGACGCTGCGCGATTGCCTGGAAGACCACGCCGCACCGGGCGCCGAGCCGCACATGTCCATTTGATAAAATTTGTGACTTGACGCCATGGCCTGCGGCAACGGCCTGCAGCCCATTTCCCACCCCTACCGCGCCCCCCCCAAGTGAAGCCCGTACTGGTCACGCATTTCACCGCCACGAGTTGTCTCGGACGTGGCCTTGACGCCACGCTGGCGGCGTTGCGCGGGCAGCGTGGCGGCCTCGCGCCGTGCGACTTTCCGCGGGCGGAACTCGACACCTGGATCGGCGCAGTGGACGGCGTCGACGACGCTCCGGTGCGCTCCGACCTGGCCGAGTTCGATTGCCGCAACAACCGCCTCGCCCAGATCGGTCTCACACAGGACGGCTTTGCCGAGCGCGTGGAAGCGGCCAGGGCCCGCTATGGCGCGCAGCGCATCGGCGTCTTCATCGGCACCAGCACGTCGGGCATCCTCGAAACCGAACACGCCTATCAGCACCGCGATCCGCAGTCCGGCGCGCTGCCCGGCGATTTCCGCTACACGCAGACGCACAACATCTACTCGCCCGCCGCGTTCGTCCGCGCGTATTGCCGCCTCGGCGGCCCGGCCATGGCCATTTCGTCGGCATGCTCGTCGGGCGCCAAGGTGTTTGCCTCGGCGCGGCGCATGCTCGAAGCCGGGCTGATCGACGCGGCGGTGGTGGGCGGTGTCGATTCGCTGTGCCTGACCGCGCTGTACGGGTTCAATTCGCTCGAGCTGCTGTCGCGCCGGCCATGCCGCCCGTACGACGTGGCGCGTGACGGCATCTCGATCGGCGAGGCGGCGGCGTTTGCGTTGCTGGAGCGCATGCCCCCACACGCCGTCGACGACGATGCGATCGCGCTGCTCGGCATCGGCGAATCGAGCGACGCGCATCACATGTCGTCGCCGCATCCTGAGGGCCTCGGGGCACAGGCGGCCATGGCGCAGGCGCTGTCGACCAGCGGCCTGGACGCATCCGACATCGACTACATCAACCTGCACGGCACGGGCACACTCAGCAACGACGCGGCGGAGGCCCATGCCGTCCGGGCGCTGTTCGACGGCACGGCGTGCAGTTCGACCAAGGGGGCGACCGGCCACACGCTCGGCGCGGCAGGCGCGCTGGAGGCCGTCATCACGGCGCTCGCCCTGCGCCACCAGTTCGTTCCCGCCGGCATCAACACCACCGAGCCGGATCCCGCACTCGGCGTGCATTACGTTACCTCCGATCGCAACGCGCGCGTGCAGGCGGCGCTGAGCAACGCCTTCGGTTTTGGCGGCACGAACTGCAGCCTGGTCTTTGGCCGCGCAGGGCTCGCATCATGACCCGACTCAGTGCATTCATCGAAAGCGTCGGCGTGCTGGGCCCGGGGCTGCCGGAGTGGCCGCACACCGCCCAGGTGCTTGCGGGCCGCACGGCCTACACGCACGCGCCAACCGAGCTGCCGCCGCCCGCCGGCCTGCCGGCCATCGAGCGCCGCCGCACGGGGCCGGTCGTCAAGCTTGCACTGGCCGTGGGGCGCGAAGCGGTCGCCGGTAGCGGGCGCGATGCGGCCTCGCTCGCGACGGTGTTCAGTTCGTCTGGCGGCGACGGCCACAACTGCCACGCGATCTGCGAAACCCTGGCCGGCGACGACCGCAAGCTCTCGCCCACGCGCTTCCACAACTCCGTGCACAACGCGCCGGCCGGCTACTGGAGCATCGCCACGCAGGCCCGGGCGCCATCCAACGTGCTGTGCGCGCACGACGGCAGCTTTGCGGCTGGCCTGCTCGACACTGTCTGCCAGGTGGCGGCCGATGGCACGCCGACCCTGCTGGTCGCGTATGACGGCACATATCCGGAGCCGTTGCACGCCGTCCGCCCGGTGCCCGATGCGTTTGCGGTGGCCCTCGTGCTGGCGCGCGAAGCGGGCCCGCGCTCGCTCGCCCGCATCGACGTCGCACTGAGCGACACACCCCCGACCACGCTCGCGGATGCGGCGCTCGAGACGCTGCGTCAGGGCAACCCCGCCGCGCGCGCATTGCCGCTGCTGCAGGCGCTGGCCACACAGCGCGCCACGAACCTCGTGCTCGATTACCTGCCCGACACGCGTCTGCAGGTCGACCTCACGCCGTTGGGCACGTCCACCATGCAGGCCAGCGCGTCGTGAGCCCAGATTCGCAACGGGTACCGCCGCTGGACCGCGACTGGATCGCGGCGCGCATTCCGCACAGCGGCACCATGTGCCTGCTCGACGCCGTCGTCGGCTGGAGCGATACGCGCGTCCACTGCACGGCCACCAGCCACCGCGACCCGGCCAATCCGCTGCGCGCCCACGGACGGCTGGCGGCCGTCTGCGGCATCGAGTACGCGGCGCAGGCCATGGCGGTGCACGGCGCCCTGTGCGCAGCAGACCAGCGGCGTCCCCGCGCCGGGTTCCTCGCCAGCGTGCGCAGCGTCGAGGCGCACGTCCCGCGGCTCGACACGATCGACGCGCCGCTCGATGTCGAGGCCGAACGCATCGGCGGCGACGGCAACAACGTGCTGTACCGATTCACGGTGCGCGATGGCGAGCGCCTCCTGTTGACCGGGCGCGCCGCCGTGGTGCTCGACGCGTCCGCTGCATGAACCTGTTTGAGAGGATTCCGTATGAAAAGCCGTCTGCTTTTGATCCCCGCGCTGCTGCTCGCGCTGTGGAGTGCGCTAGCCCACGCTGACCTCTCTGAGGCCAAGCAGGACATCAAGCAGGGCACGAAAGAAGCGGCGCGCAAAACGGGGCATGCAGCAAAGGAAGTCGGGCATGCCACGGCCAACGCCGCGCGCGCGGTGGGCCATGGCGTGAAGAACGCGGCGCATGCGACCAAGTGCGGCGTGAAACATGTCTTCAAGAAGCCTTGTGAGAGCGACTAGCGCCCCTGGGCGCATATCGCCCATCGGATCGTGCCCCTGGGTCTGTGTCGCAGCGCCCGCGACAGCCGCGGGTCAGTCGTGGCCCAACGCATCGCCCTCCTGGATCATGGACCGCAGCAGCAGGTCGAATGGGGCGCTGGAGACCTTGAACAGGCCCTGATACGGATGGGTCAGTTCCAGTATCAAGAAATTGGCGCTTGCGATAGCGACGGCGCCCAACAATATAAACAGTATTCCGACGATATTGCCGCCACTGAGGCTTCCATAAAGAAAAAACAGCAGACAGGCCCAGCCAAACACAATGACAAGAAGCAGTGCAGGCACCTGATTTGAAAGACTCCTGACGATATTCGATTGGATGGCAATAAAGTTGCTGGAAAACTGGCGGATAGCGTTAAGGTCGTCGCGGGTGACGGCTTCAAACCCCTCGGAGATCCTGTTGATCTCCAGCATCGTCTCGACGTCCTCGGAAAGGTGCGCGTAGCTTACCTCTGTCGCCTGCTGGCTGCCCTGATCCGACCAATATCGTTGCAGCAGGCGAACGACCATCCGGCGCAGCATTGTCCTTGGCTTATCGGAGACGCCGGGAAATTGCTTGAGCAGAAGATCAATATTCCCCACAGCGTTGATCAAGGAATTGAAATCGGCCTGATGATTGTTGAACGTGGCGTAGGAAGAAGATACGAGAAGGCCTAGAACGATGGCAAACAGCGTGCCGATCAAGCCTGAAACAGATTTGATGATATCTTCAGACAGGCTGATATCTGCCGGAAACAGCTTGTGCACATAGACGCCGGCAATTGCACAAGAAAAGGTAGCAATCGAAATCGTAATACAGCGACCAAGTATGCTCATTGCGGATGCCTGCCAAATTCGGGTTCGAGTTCCGGGCTCGCCGCCCGCGGGAGGCGGGGCATGTCTGCTGCCGCGCCAACCATGTGCCCAGCCGCTACGCCGCCGGAGACTCGCCGCTCAAAAAGTCGATTCTATCAACCTTGATAAGTATATCAAATATGAGAGATACGGCAGCCTTTTGTCTCAACCAACTGGCGTGCTGGTGGCTGTAGTCCGTTCCCGCACACGCAAGCGCGGTCATCAAACGTGCCGGTGGACGCCGCAACGCGGTCGAGTTGAGCGAGGTAGGCACAAGTCTGCTCATGCCGCGCTTCCCAAGCGCCGACCGTGGGGCTACGGTCACAGACCAATCCGGTGTGGGCGGGCTGCCCAATGAAAAAGGGCGCCCTAGCGGCGCCCTGCATTCAGTTTTTTTACCCATCAAAGCTCAGGGAGGAATCTTCCTTTGTCTGACGGGTACGTTGGTCAGAACGGGATATCGTCGTCCATGTCCTCGAAGCCATTCGACGGCGCGGGCTGACGGCGTGCGCTGCCGCCCTGGCCGGCACCGGCCTCGCCGCCGCGCGAGTAGCCGCCGCCACCGCCCTGGCCCTGGCTGCGGCCGCCGCCGTAACCCCCACCGCCGCCTTCTCCGCCGCGCGAGTAGCCACCACCGCCCTCACCGCCCATGCCTTGGCGGCCGCCGAGCATCTGCATCTGCTCTGCGACGATTTCGGTGCTGTATTGCTTCTGGCCGTCCTTCTCCCACTGGCGGGTCTTGAGGCGCCCTTCGACGTAGACCTGCGAGCCCTTTTTCAGGTATTCGCCGGCGATTTCCGCCAGGCGGCCGAAGAAGGCGATGCGGTGCCATTCGGTGGCTTCGCGCATTTCGCCGCTGGCCTTGTCCTTGTAGCGGTCCGTGGTGGCCACGCGGATGTTGGTGACGGCGTCGCCGCTGGGCATGTAACGCGTTTCCGGGTCGGCACCGAGATTGCCGACGATGATGACTTTGTTGACGGACGCCATGATGAGTTTCCGAAGGTAATTGAAGGGATGCCGCCGTAAAGGGCTAACGAAAAAAAGCCGACTGAAAGTGTAGCGCTGAATGCCGACCCTAGTGCCGACGCAACGCCGGCATCTGCATGGGGCTGGCGATTATAAGCCACGCCAAAGCCAGCGCCGCGCAGGTCAAAAATACGGCATGCTGCCCCACGTGCAGCAGAATCCAGCCGCCGCCGGCGCCGCCCGCAAACAGGCCCAGGGCCTGCGTCGTGTTGTATACGCCCATGGCCGCCCCCTTGCGTACGCCCGGCGCGTACTTCGACACCAGCGATGGCTGCGACGCCTCCAGCACGTTGAAGCCGAGGAAGTAGACCAGCAGCGCGATCGACAGGGCCGCCAGCGTCGGATGCACTTCGCCCAGCGCCAGTTGCGCCACCATCACCAGCGCGACGGCGCAGAGCAGCACGGCCTTCATCCTGCCGCGCTTCTCCGCCGCAATGATGGCCGGCACCATCAGCACGAACGACACGCCCATCACCGGCAGGTAAATCTTCCAGTGCGAATCGACGGGCAGGCCGGCGGCTTCCAGCATGTGCGGCAGCACGACGAACAGGGCCGTCTGTGTGGCATGCAGGGCGAACACGCCAAAGTTCAGGCGCAGCAGCTCGGGGTTGTGCAGCACTTCGCGGAACGGCGCCTTCACGTGCGCGGGCGGGCGCGGCGCATTCGGCACCACCCACATCACCACGCCGATGGCGACGATGGCCAGCACGCCAATCGCCAGGAACATCCCCGGCATGCCGACCCAGCGGAAGATGACCGGCGCGCTCACGATGGCCACGGCAAACGACACGCCGATGCTGCCGCCAATCATGGCCATGGCCTTGGTGCGTTGCTCTTCGCGCGTGAGGTCGGCCACGAAGGCGATCACCGCCGATGAGATGGCTCCCGCGCCCTGGATGGCCCGCCCCACGGCGATGCCCGCGACGCTGTGCGAAAACGCCGCCACCAGGCTGCCCATCGCGAAGATCACCAGGCCCGCAACAATGACGGGCTTGCGCCCGAAGCGGTCAGACAGCCAGCCGTACGGGATGTAGAGCACCGCCTGCGTCAGGCCGTACACGCCGATGGCGAAGGCGACGAGCTGCGTGTTGTTGCCGTCGGGCAGCGTTTTCGCGAACACCGCGAAGACCGGCATGATCATGAACAGGCCCAACATGCGCAGCGCGAAGATGCCGGCCAGCGAAGCGGCCGCACGCAGCTCGAGGCCGGTCATGCGGCCGGAAGCGGAAGTCATGGACGGGGAAGCGGAAGACATGGCGCGGAAACCGCCGCAGAACACACGAAAGGAATGCGGCGACAAAGACACTTGAACGGCCTCGCCAATCGCCCCATCTGGGCGCGGACACCGGCAAAACCGAAGTTCGGTATATTAGCAGGCTTACCCTTTTCCACCCCCTCCCGCCGATTGCCGCAGGCGGTCCGCACCCGACGCCGCATTGAGCCGCATTCAGCCACACATGGACGAAATCAAGATTCGTGGGGCCCGTACCCACAACCTGAAGAACATCAACCTGGATCTGCCGCGCAACAAGCTGGTCGTGATCACCGGGCTTTCGGGGTCGGGCAAGTCGTCGCTGGCGTTCGACACGCTGTACGCGGAGGGGCAGCGGCGCTATGTCGAGTCACTTTCTGCCTACGCGCGGCAGTTCCTGCAGCTGATGGAAAAGCCGGATGTGGACCTGATCGAAGGCCTGTCGCCGGCCATCTCCATCGAACAGAAGGCCACCAGCCACAACCCGCGCTCCACCGTCGGCACGGTCACCGAGATCCACGACTACCTGCGTCTGCTGTATGCGCGCGCCGGCACCCCCTACTGCCCCGACCACGGCCAGCCGCTGGAAGCGCAGAGCGTGTCACAAATGGTGGACGCCGTGCTGGCGCTGCCGGCCGACACCAAGCTGATGATCCTGGCGCCCGTGGTGGTCAACCGCAAGGGCGAGCATGTCGACCTGTTCGAGGCGATGCAGGCGCAGGGCTTCGTGCGCTTTCGGGTGCGCTCGGGCGGCGGCACCGCGCATGAGGCCGAGGCCCGGGTCTACGAGGTCGACGACCTGCCCAGACTGAAGAAGAACGACAAGCACTCGATCGACGTGGTGGTCGACCGCGTGAAGGTCAACCCGGAGCTCAAGCAGCGCCTGGCCGAATCGTTCGAAACCGCGCTGCGCCTGGCCGACGGCCGCGCCGTGGCGCTGGAAATGGATACGGGCCGCGAACACGTCTTCAGCTCCAAGTTTGCGTGCCCGATCTGCTCGTATTCGCTGCAGGAGCTGGAGCCGCGGCTGTTCTCGTTCAACAACCCGATGGGCGCCTGCCCGCACTGCGACGGCCTGGGCCAGATCACGTTCTTCGATCCGAAGCGCGTGGTGGCCTTCCCGAACCTGTCGCTGGCCTCGGGCGCCATCAAGGGGTGGGACCGCCGCAACCAGTTCTACTTCCAGATGCTGCAGAGCCTGGCGGCGTTCTACGACGTCGACATCGACGTGCCGTTCGAAGAGCTGCCGCAGGAAATCCAGCAGATCGTGCTGCACGGCTCGGGCAAGCAGCAGATTCCGTTCACGTACATCAACGAACGCGGCAAGACGACGGTGCGCGAGCACGCGTTCGAGGGCATCATCCCGAACCTCGAGCGGCGCTACAAGGAGACCGACTCCATTGCCGTGCGCGAGGAGCTGGCCAAGTACCAGAACAACCAGGCGTGCCCGGAGTGCCACGGCACCCGCCTGCGCCGCGAGGCCCGCTTCGTCAAGGTGGGCGAAGGCGACCAGGCCCGCGGCATCTACGAGATCAACGGCTGGCCGCTGCGCGACGCGCTCACGTATTTCCTCACGCTGAACCTGCACGGCGCCAAGCGCGAGATTGCCGACAAGATCGTCAAGGAGATCACCGCGCGGCTGAACTTCCTGAACAACGTCGGGCTCGATTACCTATCGCTGGAGCGCAGCGCCGATACGCTCTCGGGCGGCGAGGCGCAGCGCATCCGCCTGGCGTCGCAGATCGGCTCGGGGCTGACCGGCGTGATGTACGTGCTTGATGAGCCGTCCATCGGCCTGCACCAGCGCGACAACGACCGCCTGATCGGCACGCTCAAGCACCTGCGCGATCTCGGCAACTCGGTGCTGGTGGTCGAGCACGACGAGGACATGATCCGCGCGTCGGACTACGTGGTGGACATCGGCCCGGGCGCCGGCGTGCACGGCGGTCAGATCATCGCCGAGGGCACGCCGATGCAGATCGAGCAATCGCCGGCATCGCTCACGGGCGGCTACCTGTCGGGCAAGCGCCGCATCGAGGTGCCAAAGCAGCGCACGGCGCCGGACGACGAGCGCTGGCTGCGCATCATCAACGCCACGGGCAACAACCTGAAGAACGTGTCGGCGGACATCCCGATCGGGCTGCTCACGTGCATCACGGGCGTGTCGGGCTCGGGCAAGTCGACGCTGATCAACGACACGCTGTATCACGCAGTGGCGCGCCATCTGTACGGCTCGACGCCGGAGCCGGCACCGCACGACCGCATTGAGGGGCTCGAGCATTTCGACAAGGTCATCAACGTCGACCAGTCGCCGATCGGCCGCACGCCGCGCTCGAACCCGGCCACGTACACGGGCCTGTTCACACCGATCCGCGAATTGTTTGCTGGCGTGCCGGCGGCCAAGGAGCGCGGGTACGACCCGGGCCGCTTCTCGTTCAACGTCAAGGGCGGCCGCTGCGAGGCCTGCCAAGGCGACGGCGTGCTCAAGGTCGAGATGCACTTCCTGCCCGACGTGTACGTGCCGTGCGACGTGTGCCACGGCAAGCGCTACAACCGCGAAACGCTCGAAGTGCTCTACAAGGGCAAGAACATCACCGAAGTGCTGGAGATGACGGTGGAGCAGGCGCACGAGTTCTTCGCGCCGGTGCCAGTCGTGCGCCGCAAGCTGCAGACGCTGCTGGATGTTGGCCTTGGCTACATCCGCCTGGGGCAATCGGCGACCACGCTGTCGGGCGGTGAAGCGCAGCGCGTGAAGCTGTCGCTCGAGCTGTCGAAACGCGACACGGGCCGCACCCTGTACATCCTGGACGAGCCGACCACCGGCCTGCACTTCCACGACATCGAGCTGTTGCTCAAGGTCATCTACAAGCTGCGTGACCATGGCAATACGATCGTCATCATCGAGCACAATCTCGACGTGATCAAAACGGCCGACTGGCTGCTCGACCTTGGGCCGGAAGGCGGTGCGGGCGGCGGGCAGATCATCGCCAAGGGCACGCCCGAAGACGTGGCGCGGAACAAGGCGAGCTTTACCGGCAAGTACCTGGCGCCGCTGCTCAAACGCAAGTAAGCACGGCGATGCGGCAAACAGAAAGCGCAGCTTCGGCTGCGCTTTTGTCTTAGTGGCTGGCCGGCGCGGCTTCCGCGTCGACTTCGTCCGCGTCCTTCATCCGGCTGCGGTTCAGCACCCCGGCCTCATCCAGCACCGGATACGCCGCCGCGCAGAACAGCGAGTTCAGCCGCTTGAAATCGCTGATGATGTCCAGATGCAGCGAACTCGTCTCGATGCTCTCCGCCGTCTGCGCCGACACGCGCGTGAGGTGGCTGCGCGCGTAGCGTTTCTCCAGGTCGCGGAAGTGCGCCTTCTCCAGCATCAGCGTCTGGGCGCTGCGCAGGTCGCCCGTCAGGAACACCGACAGCGCAAGCTTGAGGTTGACGACCAGCCGCCCATGCATGTCCTCCAGCTCCTGCATGCCGGCCTCGGAAAACGCCAGCTTGTGCGCGATCTTCTTCTCGCGCACATCCTGCAGCAGGCGGTCGAGGATGTCGCCGGCGTGCTCAAGGTTTATCGTGAGCGAGATGATGTCAGCCCAGCGCTTGCCCTCACGCGCATCGAGCGCCTCGTGGCTCAGCTGCGTGAGGTAGAGCTTGATGGCGGTGTACAGCGCGTCGACCTCGTCGTCGATGGCGCGGGTGGTCTGCAGCAGGCGCGCGTCGTTCGTCTTGAGCACGCGCAGGGTGTTGTCAAGCATGTGCTCGACGCGGTCGCCGATGCGCAGCACTTCGCGTGCGGCATTGCCCAGCGCCAACGTTGGCGTGGCCAGCGCCGAAGGATCGAGATAGCGCGGCGCGACGAGGTCGTCGATATGCGCGCCGCCCGGCAGGATGCGCGCGCACAGCCGGGCCATGTGGTCGGTCAGGCCGATCAGCAGCGCCGCCAGGGCCACGTTGAATACCACGTGGAACGCCACCACCATATGCTGCAGCGCCACCCCCGCATGCGGCGCGAGTTCGGCCAGCGTGCCGAGGAACGGCAGCGCCAGCGCCGCACCGAGCAGCCGCGACAGCAGGTTGCCGAGCGTGGCCCGGCGCGCCGCCTGGCTCGATGACGGCGTGGTCGCCAGCGCGGCCACGGCGCTGCCAATGTTGGCCCCCAGCACAATCGCAAACGCCACCTTGACCGACACCGCCGCCGACGTCGCCAGCGTTGCGCAGAACAGCACCACCGCCAGGCTCGAATAGCACAGCAGCGTGAGCACCGCCCCAATCAGCATGTTCAGGCCGGTGTCCGACGAGATGGAGCCAAGCAGCACGCGCAGCGCATTCGCTTCGACCATCGGACTGGAGGCCACGGAAATCAGCTCCAGCGCCATCATGATCAACCCGAGGCCGATCAGCACGCGCCCGAAGTGCCCGACCGGGCTGCCCTTGCGCGAGAGGTGCAGGATCACGCCGAAGAAGATCAGGAGCGGCGACAGCCACGACAGGTCCAGCGCAAACACCTGGGCCATGATGGCCGTGCCCACGTTCGCGCCCAGCAGGATCGCCAGCGCCGCCGACACGCTCATCAGCCCTTGCGCGACAAACGCCCCGACGATGGTGGCCGTGGCATTGCTGCTCTGCACGAGACACGTCACCCCGATGCCCGCGAGCAGCGCCGAGAACCGGTTCGACACGCTTCGCGAGAGCAGGCGGCGCAGGTCGGCGCCGTACAGGCGCAGCATGCCGACCTTGACGGTCTGCGTGCCCCACACCAGCAGGGCCACGCCGGAAAGCAGTTTGAGCAGCGTATACATGGAAGTCCGTTGCGCTACTTGGTCAGCGCCACACGCAGGCCCAGTCCGATGAAGATGCAGCCGCTCACCCGATCGAGCCACAGCGACGCGCGCGGCGTGCGGCGCATCCAGCCGCCCAGCGCTGCCGCACACCAGCCGTACAGACTGAACACGACGACGGTCTGCGCCATGAACACGCCGCCCAGCAACAGCATCTGCAATGCAGCATGGCCGGCCTGCGCGTCAACGAACTGCGGCAGGAACACGACGAAGAAGAGCGTCACCTTCGGGTTGAGCACATTGGCCACCACGCTCTGACGGTACACCTGCCACAGGTCCGGCGCCGCCTGCGGTCCAGCATTCTTCAGGCCGACGCCACCCTTGCTGCGCAGCGCCTGCAGGCCCAGCCAGACCAGGTAAGCCGCGCCCAGCCAGCGGATCGCCTGAAATGCCAGCGGCGACGATTGCAGCACCGCAGCGAGCCCCAGCGCCGCCAGCGTCGTATGGAACAGGCAGCCGGACGCAAAGCCGGCCGCGGCTGCCAGCCCTGCCTTGCGGCCCTGGCTTGCGCCGCGCGCGATGACCTGCAGGTTGTCCGGCCCGGGCATCACGGTGATGGCAATGGAAGTCAGCAGGAACAGCACTACGTGTGGCATCGGCGTCTCTCGGCCAGATCGGAAATGAACCGCGGAAAGGGTCCATGCTACTGCGCACGGCGGCAGAGCGTCATATTTTTGTCACATGAGCATACGCGGCGCAGGCATCGCCCGGGCGCGCTCAATGGCCGTCGAAGCGGCACACCGTAAAAAGCGGCAGCCCGCCTTCGATCAGCAGGCGCGACCCGCCCAGCTCTGGCAGGTCGACAATCGCCGCGCCCTCCACCACCGTCGCGCCCAGGCGCTCCAGCAGGCGCTTGCCGGCCATCATGGTGCCGCCCGTGGCGATCAGGTCGTCGATCAGCAGGACGCGGTCGCCGGGCTTGCAGGCATCGGCGTGAATTTCCACCGTGGCGCTGCCGTACTCGAGCATGTATTCCTCGGCCACCGTCGTGAACGGCAGCTTGCCCTTCTTCCGGATCGGCACGAAACCGAGGTTCAGCTCGTACGCGACGATCGAGCCGAGGATGAAGCCGCGCGCGTCGATGCCCGCCACCAGGCTCAGCCCCTGACCCATGTAGCGGTGCACGAACACATCCACCAGCACGCGCAGGCTCTTCGGGTCCTGCAGCAGCGGCGTGATGTCGCGAAACATCACCCCGGCCTGCGGCCAGTCCGGCACTGTGCGGATGCGGTCGCGCAGGTAGCGCGACACGTCGCCCAGCTCGGTAGACGCGGGAACGGACGACGGCGTCAGCAACGCCGCCTGAGGGTGCGGGACTTGGCTCATGGCAGAAGCAAAAAGCGGGGAAAACGTGGTCTGCGGTAATGGGCTACCACCCGGGCCGAATGGCGCCGAACCACAATGGGCAAACCGCAACCATACAGGAGACACGGCAATGGCTAAGAAAATTCTGATGCTGGTGGGCGACTACGTGGAGGACTACGAAGTCATGGTGCCCTTCCAGGCGCTGCAGGTGGTGGGCCACACCGTCCACGCCATCTGCCCCGACAAGAAGGCAGGTGACACCGTGGCCACCGCCGTCCACGACTTCGAAGGCGCGCAGACCTACTCCGAAAAGCCCGGCCACCGTTTCACGCTCAACGCCGGCTTTGCCGACGTCGATCCGGCCACGTACGACGCACTTCTCGTGCCCGGCGGCCGCGCCCCCGAATACCTGCGCCTGAACGCCCGCGTGCTGGAGATCGTCCGGCACTTCGCCCAGGCCGACAAACCCATCGCGGCCATCTGTCACGGCGCGCAGTTGCTGTCGGCGGCGGGCGTGCTGGAGGGCAAGGTGTGCTCGGCGTATCCGGCGTGTGGCCCTGAAGTCACGGCGGCGGGCGGCACCTTCAAGGACATCCCGGTCGACCAGGCCCATACCGACGGCAAGCTCGTCACGGCGCCCGCTTGGCCGGCGCATCCGGCCTGGCTTGCACAGTTTCTTGAAGTCCTGGGCACGCGGGTCCTACACTGATCCGGCTGCCCGCCGGTACCGGACCCGCGGGCGCCTTCAGGAGCCCCGGCCATGTGCGAAATCTTCATCCGCGCCAATCCTCACTCGTACGACAGCCTCGCGCGTTCGCTACGCCTGCATGGCGTGGCAACCAGCGTGCGGCTGGAGTGCCTGTTCTGGGAGGTGCTTGAAGAGATCGGCCAGCGTGACGGCCTGACGGTCAACCAGCTCATCAGCAAGCTCTACGACGAACTGCTGGAGCGGCGCGGCGAAGTGGCGAACTTTGCGTCGTTCCTGCGCGTCTGCTGCCTGCGCTACCTGATGCTGCAGCATGAGGGCCGTATTCCGGCTGACACACGGGTGTCGATCCGCTCGCTCGATGCCGCGGCAGTGCTCGACGGGCTGCCGCCCAGCATGGCCGATGCGCCACCGCCGCGCCGCTCGCGTGGGCCGCTGCTGGAAGCGCTCACCAAATAGGCGGCCCGGCCTTCAGCGCGGCGAGAGGCGCTCCTCCGCCAGTTGCAGCCCTTCCGGCGTGCCCCGCAGCACGACGATGTCGCCCTGTTCCAGCACGGTATCGGGCTCCGGATCGAGTGCGCGAATCCCCTGCCGCCGGATCGCCGTCACGGAAGTCTTGAACGTCTCCAGCCCCATCGTGCCGAGCTTGCGGCCAATGGCGGGCGAGCCTTCGACCAGCGGCACCGAATGCAGCCGCACGGCCTCGCGCTCGAGCATGTCTTCTTCGTCGTCCTGGCCGTGGAAGTAGCCGCGCAGCAGGCTGTAGCGCGCGTCGCGCATCTCCTGGGCACGCCGCACCACGCGGCGCAGCGGCACGCCGAGCAGCACCAGCGCGTGCGAGGCCAGCATGAGGCTGCCTTCGATGATCTCCGGGACGACCTCAGTGGCGCCGGCCTGCTGCAGGCGGTCCAGGTCGGCATCGTCAATGGTGCGCACGATCACGGGTAGCGTGGGCTCCAACGCCTGCACATGGTGCAGCACTTTCAGCGCCGAGGGCGTATCGGCATACGTGATGGCCACCGCCGCCGCGCGGTGGATACCGGCCGCCACCAGCGATTCGCGGCGCGCCGCATCGCCGTAGACCACGTGTTCGCCGGCCGCCGCGGCGTCGCGGACGCGGTCCGGGTCCAGATCCAGCGCCACGTAACCGATGCCTTCCTGCTCCAGCATGTGCGCCAGGTTCTGGCCGCTGCGCCCATAGCCGCAGATGATGACGTGGCCCTCGGTAGCGATGCTTTGCGCGGCGATCTTCGTCATCGCCAGCGATTGCATCAGCCAGTCCGTGCGCGAGAGCCGCATGGCGATCACGTCGCTGTACTGGATCAGGAACGGCGCCAGCAGCATCGACAGCAGCATCGCCGCCAGAATGGCCTGCCCGAGCAGCGGATCGATCAGCTTCATGCCGTCGATCTGGTTGAGCAGCACGAAGCCGAATTCACCGGCCTGCGCAAGCCCCAGCGCCGTGCGGATCGCCGCGCCGCCCCCGGAGCCGAACCCCCGCGCGAGCAACGCGATCAGCACGAACTTGAACAGCACCGGGCCCAGCACCAGGGCCAGCACGAGCCCCCAATGCTCGAGCACGACACGCGGGTCCAGCAGCATGCCCACTGTCACGAAGAACAGGCCGAGCAGCACGTCGCGGAACGGCTTGATGTCTTCTTCCACCTGCAGCTTGTACGGCGTTTCCGACACCAGCATGCCGGCCAGGAACGCACCCAGCGCCATCGACAGGCCCAGCCGCTCCGTGAGCGCCGCCATACCGAGCGTGACCAGCAGCAGGTTCAGCATGAAAAGCTCCTGCGAGCGGCGCGCCGCCACCAGGTGGAACCAGCGCGAGAGCAGCTTCTGCCCCAGGAACAGGATCAGCACCAGCGCCACGGTGATCTTCAGCGCGGCAATGGAAAGCGCCAGCGCCAGGTCTTTCGGGTTCTTCCCGAGCGACGGAATGACGATCAGCAGCAGCACCACCGCCAGGTCCTGGAACAGCAGCACGCTGATGATGTTGCGGCCGTGCTCCGTCTCCAGCTGCAGGCGCTCGGCCAGCATCTTTGAGACGATGGCCGTCGACGACATCGCCAGCGCGCCGCCCAGCGCCAGCCCTGCCTGCCACGACAGCGGATACCAGTACGACAGCAGCAGCGACACCGGAATCGTCAGCAGCATAGTCAGCACCACCTGCGACGCGCCCAGCCCCAGCACCAGCCGCCGCATCGAGCGTAGCTTGGAGAGGTTGAATTCCAGCCCGATCGAGAACATCAGGAACACCACCCCGAACTCGGCCAGGTAGCGCGTCTGGGCAGAATCGGACTCCAGCCCCGTCGCCTTCGGCCCGATCAGCACGCCCACCACCAGATAGGCCAGCATCGGCGGCAGCTGCAGCATGCGGAACAGCACCACGCCGATCACGGCGGCGGCCAACAAGACAAGAGTGAGCTCCAGCGGCGAATGCATGCGACGCGAAAAAACCAGGCGAAAGAGGTTGGACAGGGCGGCCGGATGCCGCGCATCAGAACGGTGCCGGCGACGCGCATGCCGCCAACAGCACGCGGCGCGCTGCAAGACCGATGCCAGATATAAACGAAGAACGCGATGCGCGGGACGCCGCAGAGCAAAAAATGACGGCGTGGCGACGGGACGGAAACGGGTTGGAAAGCGGATTGCCGCGGCGCAGCAAAACAGGGCGCCCGCACGCCCCGCTGCCCCCCGCAAGACCAGCCACGACGCGCCGGAAGCGGATCGTGGCTTATTGTTATACTTCGCCGCCATGATAGCGAATTTCAATCCCGATCGAGCGCTCGCGCTGGCGCAGCAGACCTTCGACATCGAAGCGCAAGCCGTGCTGGGGCTCAAATCCCAGGTGTCCGCCGACTTCGCGCGCGCGGTCGAGATGGTGCTCGGCTGCACCGGCCGCGTGGTCGTGTCCGGCATGGGCAAATCGGGCCACATCGCGCGCAAGATCGCCGCCACGCTGGCCTCGACCGGCACGCCGGCGTTTTTCGTGCACCCCGCCGAAGCCAGCCATGGCGACCTCGGCATGGTCACGCGTGACGACGTCTTCATCGGCTTCTCCAATTCCGGCGAGGTGTCGGAGCTCAACGCCATCCTGCCGCTCATCAAGCGGCTGGGCGCCAAGCTGATCGCCGTGACGGGCAACCCGCAGTCCTCGCTCGGCAAGCATGCGGATGTCGTGCTCAACTCGCACGTCGACGTCGAAGCCTGCCCGCTGAACCTCGCGCCCACCGCGAGCACCACCGCGCAGATCGCACTCGGTGACGCACTGGCCGTGGCGGTGCTCGACGCGCGCGGCTTCGGCGCAGACGACTTCGCCCGCTCGCACCCGGGCGGCTCGCTCGGCCGCAAGCTGCTCACGCACGTGCGCGACGTCATGCGCTCGGGCGACGCCATCCCGCGCGTGACCGAAGACACGCCGCTGTCGCAGGCGCTGATGGAAATCACCCGCAAGGGCATGGCGATGACCGCCGTGGTGGATGCGCAAGGCCGCGCGGTCGGCGTCTTCACCGACGGCGACCTGCGCCGCCTGCTCGAAACCCCGCGCGACTGGCGCACCGTGCCGATGCACGAAGTCATGCACCGCAATCCGCGCGCGATCGGTCCCGACCAGCTCGCCGTCGAAGCCGTCGAAGTGATGGAAACGCACCGCATCAACCAGCTCCTGGTCGTCGATGCCGCCGGGCTGCTCGTCGGTGCGCTGCACATCCACGACCTGACGCGCGCCAAGGTCATCTGAGGGACACCTTTCGCAGATGACCGCACCGGCCGATCCCGTCCACAGCAATATCGACGCGCGCTTTCCGCAGGCGATGGAACGCGCGGCGCGCGTGCGCCTGATGGTGTTCGACGTGGATGGCGTGCTCACGGATGGCCGCCTGCTGGTGGGCCCCGAGGGCGAAATCAGCAAGGCCTTCGACACGCTCGACGGCCATGGCATCAAGCTGCTGGCGCAGGCCGGCATCACGCCGGCCATCATCACCGGCCGGCAATCCGAGATCGTTGCCTGGCGCGCCGGGGAACTCGGCATCGAGCATCTGTACCAAGGCGTGGCCGACAAGCGCGAGGCGTTTGCCCATCTGCTGGCCGCGACCGAGCTGCGGCCGGCGGACGCCGGCTACATGGGCGACGACTGGCCCGACCTGCCCGTGATGACGCTGGCCGGTTTTGCGGCCTGCCCCGCCCAGGCGCACGCCGAACTGCGCAGCCGCGCACACTATGTCGCCCAGGCGACGGGCGGACGCGGCGCGGTGCGCGAAGTGGCCGACCTGATCCTCAAGGCGCAAGGCGCCTACGATGCCCTGCTGGCGCAACTGCTGCAGGCCCCGCAATCTTTCTGAGCCCATGGCCAGCGAACGCTCCCAACGCCTCGTCTCTTCCGTGCTGCAGCTCATGCTGCGCGGGCTGCCGATCCTGCTGATGGGGATCGTGTGCGGCATCACGTTCCTGCTCGTGCAGGTCAACACGCCGCAAACCGATGCCGCCGCCAATCAACCCAAGCGCCACACGCCCGACTACACGATGGACGGCGTCTCGGCCACCGCGCTGGATGAGACCGGCGCCACCAAATACCGCTTCACCGGCGTCCACATGAACCACTACGAGGACGACCTCACCTACGACGTCACGTACCCGGCGCTGCGCGTGTATGCGCCCGACCGCCCGCAGGTCACCGCCCGCGCCGACCTCGGCAAGATGAACGGCGAAGGCACCATCATCGACCTGTACAACAACGCCAAGGTGGTCCGTGCGCAGGGGCCGGACCCGCGCCAGGATCCGCTGATGACGGCCGCTTCAACGTACTTCCAGGTGCTGCTCAACGACGACATCGTGCGCACCGACAAGCCGGTCGAACTGCACCGCGGGCCGTCCGTCATGAACGCCAACGGCCTCGTCTTCAACAACGTGACGCGCCAAGTACAATTGCTGGGCAACGTGCGCGGCCGAATCGAGGGGCTGGGAGCGCCAAAGCAGTAAACTCCACGCCCGCACCTGACCGCGCCCATCGACCGCGCCCTTCTCCGACGTGATCTCCATGACCCACTCCTTCCGTGCCACCGGCCTGGCCATCGTGGCCGCGCTGCTGCTCCCGGCCCTGCCCGCCCACGCCGAGCGCGCCGACCGCGACAAGCCACTGGTGCTCGAAGCCGACAACGCCAGCTATGACGACCTGAAGCAGGTCTACCACCTGACCGGCAATGTCGTGCTGACCAAAGGCACCATGGTGCTGCGCTCCGACGCCGCCGAGCTGCGAACAGACCCCGAGGGCTACAACTACGCCGTGGCCACGTCCAAGCCGGGCAACCTGGCGTTCATCCGCCAGAAGCGCGACAACGTCGACGAATACATCCAGGGATGGGCTGAGCGCATCGAGTACGACGGCAAGCAGGAAATTTCCAAGCTGATCAGCCGCGCGCGCATGGAGCGCCTGCAAGGTGCCACGCAACTCGACGAGATCCGGGGCGCCGTCATCACGTACGACGGGCAGAAGGAGTTCTATACAGCCTCGGGCGGCGCCGAGAACGCCACTTCCGCCAACCCGTCGGGTCGCGTGCGGGCCATCCTGGCCCCGCGCACGAGCACGCCCGCTGCCAAGCCCTGATCCGTACCGCTGCCTCTCCTGTCTGCCTATGTCCGCCACCGCACTCGCCCCCAAAACCGTCGCGCCGCAGGCCACGACCTCCAGCACACTGGTGGTCCGCCATCTGAAGAAGCGCTACGGCACGCGCACGGTGGTCAAGGACGTATCGCTCGACGTGAAAAGCGGTGAGGTTGTCGGACTGCTCGGCCCGAACGGCGCGGGCAAGACGACCTCGTTCTACATGATCGTCGGGCTGGTGGCGCTGGACGCCGGCGACATCGTGCTCGACGGCCAGCATATCAGCCGCTTGCCGATTCACCAGCGCGCCCGCATGGGGCTGTCATACCTGCCGCAGGAAGCCTCCGTGTTCCGCAAGCTCAACGTGCAGGAGAACATCCGCGCCGTGCTCGAGCTGCAGGAGCAGGACGGCAAGAAGCTGTCGCAGGATGAGGTCAATCGCCGCCTGGACGCGCTGCTCGACGACCTGCAGATCGCGCACCTGCGCGACAACCCCGCGCTGTCGCTGTCGGGTGGCGAGCGACGCCGCGTGGAAATTGCCCGCGCGCTGGCCTCGTCGCCGCGCTTCATCCTTCTCGATGAACCGTTTGCGGGCGTGGATCCGATCGCCGTGGGCGAAATCCAGCGCATCGTGAGCTTCCTGAAGGACCGCAACATCGGCGTGCTGATCACCGATCACAACGTGCGCGAAACGCTCGGCATCTGCGATCACGCCTACATCATCAGCGAAGGTACCGTGCTGGCCGCCGGCCGCCCCGAGCAGATCATCGAAAACGAGGATGTGCGCAAAGTCTATCTGGGCGACAACTTCCGGATGTAAGCCGCGCCGCACGCTTACGTCGTTAGAGCGTACAGGGTGCGTGGTAAGGGCGCACCATAAAGCAAAATCCGTTCCATCGGCCGACTGTTGGGCATAGAATAGCCCGCATGAAACAGTCGCTCCAGCTTCGTCTCTCTCAGCATCTGGCGCTCACGCCGCAGTTGCAGCAGTCGATCCGGCTGCTGCAGTTGTCGACCATCGAACTCCAGCAGGAAGTCGAACAGGCTCTGACCGAAAACCCGCTGCTGGAGCGGGAAAACGAGTGGCTCGACACGTCCGCGCGCATCGGCGCAGATGGCTCCGTCAACGCGCTGCAAAGCAGCAGCGCCACACCGCTGCCCACCGAATCGCCACCGCCCGCGCCCAACGGCACGGACAGCACCGACGCTCCCGAAACCAGCTACGAGAGCAGTGCCGACTTCGACAGCGATTACGGATCCGACCGCTCCGACTGGAGCCTCGACGACTTCGCCCGCAAGCCGCAATCGGACGAAGACGACCGCGCGCCCATGCAGCTGCGTGAAGCCGAGCCGACGCTGCGCGAATTCCTCATGGAGCAGCTCGCGCCGCTCAAGCTGTCGATGCGCGACAAGGGCCTCGTCATCTTCCTGATCGAATCGCTCGATGACGAAGGCTATCTCTCGGGCACACTCGACGAAATCCTCGCCGATCTGCCGTCGGAACTCGAGGTCGAACTCGACGAACTGCAAGCCGCGCTGCGCATGCTGCAGAGCTTCGACCCGCCCGGTATCGGCGCGCGCTCGGCCGCCGAATGCCTGTCGCTGCAGTTGCACCGGCTCGAATCACCGGCGAAGACGCTCGCGCTCACGATCGTCAATCACCATCTCGAACTGCTCGCCGCACGCGATTACACACGGCTGAAGAAGGCACTGTCCGTCGACGAGCCGGCGCTCAAGGCGGCACACGAGCTCATTCGTTCATTGGCGCCGTTTCCAGGGCATGCGTTCGGCCGCGCAGAGGCCGACTTTGTCGTGCCCGACGTCGTCGTGCGCAAGACCAGTGCGGGCTGGATGGCGCAGTTGAATCCCGAAGTGATGCCGCGTCTGCGCATCAACGACATGTACGCGCAGATCCTGCGCAGCAGCCGCGGTGAAGCCGGCGCCGCCAACCTGCAGCAGAAGCTGCAGGAAGCACGTTGGCTGATCAAGAACATCCAGCAGCGTTTCGATACGATCCTGCGTGTCTCGCAAGCCATTGTCGAGCGTCAAAAGAGCTTCTTCACGCACGGTGAAATCGCCATGCGGCCCTTGGTTTTGCGGGAAATAGCCGATACACTGGGTCTACACGAGTCCACGATCTCCCGTGTGACGACCAACAAGTACATGGCGACCCCCATGGGCACCTTCGAGCTGAAGTACTTCTTCGGCAGCCATGTATCGACGGAAACCGGCGGGGCTGCGTCATCCACTGCGATACGCGCGCTCATCAAGCAACTTGTAGGAGCCGAAGACCCGAAGAATCCTCTGTCCGATAGCAGAATTGCCGAGCTGTTAGGCGAACAAGGATTCGTGGTGGCCCGTCGGACGGTGGCCAAGTACCGCGAAGCCCTGAAGATCCCAGCAGTGAATCTGCGCAAGTCCTTATAGCCGCATCGCGGGCAGTTCCGGTGCGGCCCATCCGTGAGAAGGAGAACCGCTATGAACTTCAAACTCAGTGGACACCACCTGGACATCACGCCTGCGCTGCGTGAGTACGTGGAAACGAAACTGGAGCGTGTGATCAGGCACTTCGATCAGGTGATTGGCGTCAGCGTCCTGCTATCGGTCGATAACCACAAGGAGAAGGATCGTCGCCAGTACGCAGAAATCAACCTGCACCTCAAGGGCAAGGACGTCTTCGTCGAATCACACCATGAAGATCTCTATGCGGCCATCGATCTACTCGTCGACAAGCTCGACAGGCAGGTGATCAAGTACAAGGACCGTGTTCAAGGACACGACCGTGACAGCGTGAAGCATCAGGCCTTCCAGGCCGCGCAGATGCAGCAATAGCAAGACGGCATCATGAAGACCGCGCCCTGAGTCGGCGCGGTTTTTTTATGCCATGGTGCACCGCCGACGAATCCGATTGCATGGGAATTAAGTCGGGCTAAAATCTGAACAAAGTTTGAATGCTTGGCGTGGCGCGGTTTTTGGCGCGATGCTGGCAAGAAGAGCGCCGATGCCGGGCAAGCACTGCCGGCTCCGGTCAATTGCAGCCTTGGGGGATCAGCCTCTCTGCCCGGCACACCGCTGGTGCGCCGCACAAAGCCGCGCGACACGTGGTCTATAATGACCCGATTGTCCGCGCGCCAATTTGGTGCAGAGGGACGCCGCTCATTTCACGCATTGCACATGAATCGCTTGGCCAAACTGCTGCCGCCCGGGAACATCGCCCTCGACGTCAGCGTAACCAGCAAAAAGCGGGTATTCGAACAGGCCGGCCTGCTGTTCGAGAACAACCACGGCGTGGCACGCGCCGTCGTCACTGACAACCTGTTTGCGCGCGAGTCGCTGGGCTCCACGGGCCTCGGCGCCGGCGTAGCCATCCCGCACGGCCGAATCAAGGGGCTCAAGCAGCCGTTGGCGGCCTTCATGCGCCTGTCCGAGCCAGTGCCGTTCGAGTCGCCGGACGGCAAACCTGTCTCGCTGCTCATCTTCCTGCTGGTGCCCGAACAGGCCACGCAGCAGCACCTGGAAATCCTCTCCGAAATCGCCCAACTGCTGTCCGATCGCGACATGCGCGAAGGCCTCGCCACCCTGCCGTCGCCCGAGGCGATTCACCAGCTACTGACCGACTGGCGGCCTTGAGCGCGGCGCAATCGGCCTTCGCCTGACCGGGCAACCGATTGCGAACGCACCGTGCCCGCCCTGCCCTGCTATGGAACTGACCGGCGTCACCGCCCAATCGATTTTCGACGACAACGCAGCCGACCTGAAGCTGTCGTGGGTCGCCGGCCTGGAAGGCGCGGACCGCGCATTCGACGTGGATTTCGCCAAGGAGGCCACATCTGCGGCGGACCTGGTGGGGCACCTGAACCTCATCCACCCGAACCGCATCCAGGTACTCGGCAAGCCGGAGATCACGTACTACCAGCGTCTGTCGGAAGAAAACCGCAAGCGCCAGATGGGCGAACTGATCCTGCTGGAGCCGCCCTTCCTCGTCGTGGCAGACGGCGTGAACCCGCCGCCGGACCTCGAACTGCGCTGCACGCGGTCGTCCACACCGCTGTTCACATCGCCGATTTCGTCGGCCGCCGTCATCGACCACCTGCGCCTGTACCTGTCGCGCATCTCCGCACCGCGCGTGACGATGCACGGGGTGTTTCTCGACATCCTCGGCATGGGTGTGCTGATCATGGGCGATTCGGGCCTGGGCAAGAGCGAACTCGGGCTGGAACTGATCTCGCGCGGTCACGGGCTCGTGGCCGACGATGCCGTCGATTTCGTGCGCCTGGGGCCCGACTTCATTGAAGGCCGTTGCCCGCCTCTGCTGCAGAACCTGCTGGAAGTGCGCGGCCTGGGCCTGCTCGACATCAAGACGATCTTTGGCGAGACAGCGGTGCGCCGCAAGATGAAGATCAAGCTGATCGTCCAGCTCGTGCGCCGCAACGATGGCGAGTTCGAGCGCCTGCCGCTCGATTCGCAGTACCTCGACGTCCTCGGCTTGCCGATCCACATGGTGAAGATCCAGGTGGCTGCCGGCCGCAACCTGGCCGTGCTGGTCGAAGCGGCCGTGCGCAACACCATCCTGCGCCTACGGGGCATCGACACGCTGCGCGATTTCATGGACCGCCAGCGCGCGGCCATGCAGGCCGAGGCCGCATCGCACTCGCCGCAGGGTCGGCTGCTTTAACGATGTCGAAACATAGTTTCGCAATAGGGCCGGTTTTACCCTAGTTTTGGTTGCGAAACGTCAACCCGACATGCGCCCTCCCCGTTGTGGGAAGGAATGCGCCGAGCACGCACGCGGCGGCGTTCATCGCGAGCGCGGCGGCCCTCTCCGCTCGCTCTTCTTTAGGCCACCCAAGGAGAATCCACGATGAAACAACTGATTGCCGCTTGCGCCCTGGCGCTCCCGTTCCTGGCCGGCCAGGCTTTCGCTCAGGCCAGCGCACCGGCTGCCGCTCCCGCCGCCAAGACGTCGCAGCAGGAACGCATGGCCGCCTGCTCGAAGGCCAACAAGGGCAAGAAGGGCGCTGAATACAAGAAGGCCCAGAGCGACTGCCTGTCTGGCAAGACGGACGCCCCGGCTGCCGCGCCGATGACCCAGCAGCAAAAGATGGCCGCGTGCGCAAAGGCCAACAAGGGCAAGAAGGGCGACGAGTACAAAAAGGCCCAGAGCGAGTGCCTCTCGAAGGGCTGAGCATCCGCTTAACCGTGCAGCAGAAAGGCGGCCGTGCAGGTCGCCTTTTTTTTCGGATCGCTGCTTTGCAACACAGGAATGCTATCCTCGCGGCATGCGGATCATTCTCATCACCGGTATGTCGGGCTCGGGGAAATCGGTCGCCCTGAACGTGCTCGAAGATGCAGGCTACTACTGCGTCGACAACCTGCCCGCCCAGTTCATTCCCGAGCTCGCGGGCTATCTCGCAGATCAGGGCTACACGCACCTGGGCGTGGCCACTGACATCCGCAGCCGCGAGTCGCTGCGCAAGGTCCCCGAAACGGTCACGCTGCTGCGCAAGGAACACGACGTGCGCATGCTGTTCCTGACGGCAAGCACCAACGCGCTCGTGCAGCGCTACTCCGAAACGCGCCGGCGTCATCCATTGTCGATTCGCAACGGCCGCCCGGACGTCCGGGATGCGCAGACCGCGGCCAAGGGGATTGACACGTCGCTGGTTGAAGCCATCGAGATGGAGCGGGAGCTGCTGAGCCCCTTGGCCGACCCGGCGCACCGCATCGACACCAGCACGCTGCGCACCAACGCCCTGCGCGCGTACATCAAGGAATTCATCAGCGATGAGCCGCACGACATCACGCTGATGTTCGAATCGTTCGGCTTCAAGCATGGCGTGCCGACCGACGCCGACCTCGTCTTCGACGTGCGCTCGCTGCCCAACCCGTATTACGACACGCAGTTGCGCCCGCTCACGGGGCGTGACCAGCCCGTCATCGATTTCCTGCAGAGCCAGCCGATGGTGCTGGCAATGGCCGAAGACATTCGCGCCTACGTTGAAAAGTGGCTGCCGAGTTTCATCGCCGACAACCGCAGCTACCTGACCGTTGCCATCGGCTGCACGGGCGGCCAGCATCGCTCGGTGTACATCGCTGAAAGGCTTGCCACGTACTTCCGGGCGCATGGTAATGTGTTGGTCCGCCACCGCGAATTGGCCGTAGACGGCTGAGCCGCGCGCCACGCGCGCGGGCCGACGTCGCTTGGGTACGGCTCGCGCGGCGCCACGCGAAGATCTTGCCGCCGCCAGCCCAAAGCCAGTCCATGCAAGAAGACATCGCCCTCTCGCCGTTCTCGCCGCTGCCGCCGCTGCCGACCGAGCTGCCGCTGTTCCCGCTGCACACGGTGCTGTTTCCTGGCGGCCTGCTGCCTCTGCGCATCTTTGAAGCACGCTACATCGACATGGTGCGCACCTGCCTGCGCGATCAGACACCGTTTGGCGTATGCCTGATCGAGCACGGTAACGAAGTCGCCACCTCGGATGCGCCAACCATCCCCGTCAACGTCGGCTGCATCGCCCACATCATTGAATGCGACATGGAGCAGCTCGGCCTGCTGATGATCAAGGTGCGGGGCACGCAGCGCTTCAGGGTCCTGTCGTTCGAGACCACGGCCAACGGCCTGATGCGCGGGACCGTGGAGCCCCTGGGCGCTGATGTGGAAGACTGCAAGGGCGAGCTCTTCGACGATTGCGTGGGCGCCCTGCGCCGCATCATCACCACGCTGGGCGCGCGCGAAGATGGCAACCTCCCCATGATGGAACCGTACGACTGGAACAGGCCCAGTTGGGTCGCCAACCGGCTGTGCGAACTGCTGCCGGTGCCGCTCAAGGCCAAGCAGAGGCTGATGGAGCTGATGGACGCCGGCATGCGCATCGAGATCGTCCATCGCTACATGAAGCAGCACCACATCCTGTGATGCCGAACCGGCCGCGCTAGACGAGGCTCGGCTGCACCAACGTCTCGAGCGCCAGCTTGACCGGCGCAGGCAACCCCACCGAATTCAGCCGCGCGAGCGGAACCCAGCGCCAGTTGTCGTCCAGCGCTGCGGGCGTGGTGATCTGGGCGCGCAACAAGTGCATGTGCAGCCGGAAATGCGTGAAAGTGTGCGTAAGCGCGCCCGCACGCTCAACCGACGAGACATCCCCATAGCCCTGCGCCGCCTGGCGCACGGCCGCCACATCAAGCGGATGCGCATCGAGCGCATCGTCCATCTCGCCCACCAGCGGCAGCGACCACAACCCGCCCCAGATACCGCGCTGCGGCCGGCGCTGCAGCAGCACCGCATCGCCGTGGAGCGCAATGACCAGCGTGGCGGCACGCTCCGGTATGGCTTTGCGCGGGCGCGGCACGGGCAGCTCCATCACGCGGTCGGTACGGCGCGCTTCGCACAACGATTCGAGCGGACAGGCGCGCTCGCCGGTCAGGCACGCGGGCTTGCCGCGGGTGCAGACCGTCGCCCCGAGGTCCATCAAGCCCTGCGTATACGGCTCAATGCCTTCTGCCGGCGGCAACACCGACTCAGCAATGCGCCACATCGTGTCTTCGACACGCTTGTCGCCAGGAAACCCGTCGATGCCGAACGCGCGCGCGAACACGCGCTTGACGTTGCCATCCAGGATGGCAGCGCGCACGCCATACGAAAACGCGGCGATGGCCGCAGCGGTCGAGCGGCCGATGCCAGGCAACGTCGCCAGCACCGCTGGATCGCGCGGGAAGACGCCGCCATGCTCGGCAACCACGATCTGCGCGCAGCGATGCAGATTGCGGGCGCGCGTGTAATAGCCGAGGCCCGCCCACGCGGCCATCACGTCGTCGGCGGGCGCGGCGGCGAGGGCCTGCACGGTCGGGAAACGCTCGATGAAACGCGCGTAGTAGCCGAGCACCGCGCTCACCTGCGTCTGCTGCAGCATGATCTCGGACAGCCAGGTGCGATACGCGTCGCCGGTGTTTTGCCACGGCAGGTGGTGACGGCCGTGACGCTGCTGCCAGGCGATCACGCGTACGGCGAAATCATCGGGAAGCGGCGGTAGTGCGGGAGCAACTTGCGCGGTGCGTGGTGCGCGGCGGGCAGCGGTGGTCATGCGTGTGATGTCCAGGCGGCGCGCGGAAGATGCGCGCCGGCGGCGATCCTACCAGAACGAAAAAGGCGCCCGCAGGCGCCCTTCTCACGGTTTCCCCTCCGCATTACGCCGCAACGGATTGGCGCTCCAGCATCGTCCCTGCCGCCAGGATGCGGTCGGAGTACTGCGCAATCGTGCCGCTGCGTTCGTCCAGCGTATTGAGCAGTGCTTCGAGTTCGGCAATGCGCGTCTCGAGCGTGTCCGTCGCTTCATGGATGCGCTCGATCGAATCCACACGCTTGCGCAGCTGCTTCTGGTGATCGCGGACTTGCGCTTCGAGCGGTGTCATGACGGACTTCAGCCAGATCTCGATGTCGCGGTTCATGTCCTGGAAGGTATCCAGCACGCGGCTGGCCACGGTCGAGAACGCGCCATGCACGAGCTGCGGCTTCGGCCGCGTCAGGAAGCTGAACGCGCCGAAATGATTGTGCGCAAGCTGCAGCGTTTCCTTCAGGTCGGCGTCATAGCGGGTGCCCAGGAAGCGCAGCGGCGGCGACAGCGTAAAGCCGTGCTCGGCGTTGAACTTCTTGTACATGCCGTCGACCATCTGATGCAATTGGTCGATGCGAGCTGCCGCGTCGCGCACGAGGTCGGTCAGATGCGCGAAGAGCTTGTCCATATCGTCGCGCAGGCCGCGCGAGAACACGCGCTCCTTCATCTTCTCGCGCGCTTCGCGCATGGTCGAGCGGATCTGCTTGAGCTGCACGCTCTTGATGATCTCGGCGCTGTGGCGGCCGAACACCGTGCGCAGCGCCTGGAACTTGGCGATGCTCTGCTCGAACTCTTCCTTCTCGCCCTGCACGCGCATGAGCATGTGCTTGACCATCGTGTGGTTCTTGCCGCGCAGGCCGCGCAGTTCGAACAGCTGCTCGACGATGTCGCGGCGGCGCATCTGCAGCAGTTGCTGCGCACCGGCGGCCATGTCCTTCACGGCCAGTTGCACCTGCTCGGTAACGATCTCCCGCCGCTGCGGGATCAGCTGATCCGACAGCACCGACTCCAGTTCCAGCAAGCGGCTCTTGGCGAGCAGAGCCGAATCGTGGCTGACCTTGGCCAGCAGCCCTTTCTGCGCCGACACCGGATACACGCGCTCGACATCGATATCGAGCACCTGTGCCGTGGTCATGATCTGGCGGCTGACTTCGCTCTCGACTTCCTCGTCGGTCTTGAGCGGATCCCACAGCCCATCGACCTTGTTCAGCACCGCGATGCAGCCCTTGCGCTGCCCACCGCCCACGTGCGAGCGCCACAGCTCCAGGTCGCTCTTGGTCACGCCGGCGTCCGCTGCCAGCACGAACACGACGACATGCGCATCCGGAATCAGGCGCAGCGTCAGTTCCGGCTCGGTACCGATGGCGTTCAGCCCCGGCGTATCCAGGATCACCAGCCCCTGCTTGAGCATGGGGTGCGGGAAATTGATGATCGCGTGCCGCCACTTCGACACTTCGACCGTGCCGGCGGCATCCACCGAAAACGCGGCGTCAGGATCGGCGTCGTTATAGAGGCCCAGCTGCTCGGCTTCTTCCTTGGGCACGCGCACGGTTTCCACCACATGGCGGAACGCTTCGAGCATGCCCTCGGGCGACGAGGGATCGAGCGGCACCGACAGCCAATGGCTTTCGGCATCGCGAAAGTCAGCGGTCGACGCATCGTGCAGGCGCGTCTCGATCGGCAGCAGACGGATCGACGGCGGATAGCTTTCGTCGTACATCAGCTCGGTCGGACACATCGTGGTCCGGCCCGCCGACGACGGCAGGATGCGGCGGCCAAAGTCCGCAAAGAAGATGGCGTTGATCAGCTCGCTCTTGCCGCGGGAGAACTCGGCAATGAAGGCGACCTTGAGCTTGTCGCTTCGCAGCACGCCCCGGATGCGCTGCGCACGCATGTCTGCCTGCGCGTCGTACAGCTCCTGGGCTTGCAGCCAGTCCTGGAATTCACCCACCGACTGCAGTACCGAAGCGCGCCACGCGCTGTATTGCTCGAACTGTGTGCTCAGCGTGTTGTTCATCGTTTTGTCTTTTTTGTGTGCGCGACCCGACCGCGAAAAACGCGCGCGCCCCTCGGCATCGCAGATACCGCCCATTACGGCACAGAAATGCACAAATTTAGGTGGAACGATACAGGGAACGACCTGCTTTCGGGAGAACTTTCCGCACGCTTCGCCAGCCCGGGCAGCGAAGTGTTGCGGGATGCCATCGGCGGCGGCTCACCCCACTTCGAAAACCTTGCGGAATGGCGCCTGAATCGCTCCAGCACCCTGCTACGAATGGCGCTTTCAGCCGCCGGGGTGAACCGCTCAGCGCTGACAGGCCGGACAGTAGAACGTGGAGCGCTGCCCCTGGACGATCTGGCGGATCGGTGTGCCGCAAACGCGGCATGGCAGGCCGGCGCGGTCGTACACAAATGCGTCGAGCTGGAAGTAGCCGCTCTGTCCATCGGAGCCCACGAAATCGCGCAAGGTGCTGCCGCCGCGCGCGATGGCGTCGGCCAGTGTGGCGCGGATGGCCTCGGCCAGCGCCGCATAGCGCGGACGGCTGATGCGGCCGGCCGCCGTGGTGGGCCGGATGCCGGCACGGAACAGGCTCTCCGAGCAATAGATGTTGCCCACGCCCACCACGATGTCGCCGGCCAGCAGCGCAGACTTGACGGCAACGCGGCGTCCGCGTGTGCGCGTGTACATCCAGTCGCCGTCAAAGCGCGCGTCGAACGGCTCGATGCCGAGATTGCGCAGCAATGGGTGCTCGGCCAGGCCAGCCTCGTCGCCGGGGTGCCACAGCAACGCCCCGAAGCGGCGCGGATCGCGATAGCGCAGTGTGATCGGCACGCCGGTTGCGTCGGCCAGTTCGATATCGACGTGATCGTGGGCGCCGGGCGGGGCCGGCGCCTCAAGGACGCGCAAGGTGCCTGTCATGCCGAGGTGGATCAGCAGCCAGCCGCCCACCACGTCGCCCTGGCCCGCCTGCGGCATGCATTCGATGAGCAGGTACTTGCCGCGACGGAGGACGCGGGTGATGGTCAGCCCGGCGAGCAGCTCGGGAAGCGCCGGGTCGATAGGCCAGCGCAGCCCGTGATGGCGCACGACGGCGCGCACGATACGTCGCCCGGTAATATGCGGTAGCAGACCCAGCCGGGTGACCTCGACCTCCGGCAACTCAGGCATCGAACCTCCGTCCCATGTGCGGCTCCAAGCTTTTTGACGATGCGGGCGATTGTAGCGGTCAGGCTACAATGCCCCGAACCCCCATCCGGAGCTTCGACACCATGCCCCACGCCCTCTCCCGTTCGCCCGCGACGCAACGCCCGCGGCGATTCCCGCGCAGCCGAGCCGCTCTGTTGGCCGCGCTGGTAGCGGGAGGGTTGACGAGCCTGCCCGCATGGGCCTCGCCTCCGGTGTCCGCTCCCACCCCGGTTGCCCAAGGCAGCAAGGAAGGCGATGGCCGCACCGCCATCCAGCTCGAACGTTCGCGCCCGCGTAGCGGCCTTCAAGGCGCCGATCGGGCGGACCTGCCGCGCGTCCCGCTTTCCGCCGACATCATGTACCGCGTGCTCGCGTCAGAGGTGTCGCTGCAGCGCGGATTGGCCGAACCTGCGTACCGCACATATCTGAGCCTCGCGCACGACACGCGCGACCCGCGCTTCGCCCAGCGCGCCACCGAAATTGCGTTCCTGGGCCGCTCGCCCACGCAAGCCCTGACCGCCGCGCGCGTGTGGGTGGAGCTGTCGCCCACGTCCATGCCGGCGCGTCAGGTGCAGCAGCTGCTGCTGGTTGCCACCGGCCAGTGGTCCGAAGTCGAACCGATGCTGCAGGCGCAATTGAACAAGGTGTCGCCGGGCCAGCGCGCGGACGCCCTGCTGCAGCTGCAGCAGCAGATGTCCAAGAGCAGCGATCCGCAAGGCGCCGTGGCGGCGCTGCAGCGCATCGCGGCGCACGACATGCAGCGCCCCGAAACGCATCTGGCCCTGGCACGCGCCAAGGCCGCCGCCAAGGATGTGCCCGGCGCCCTGTCGGAACTCGATACCGCGCTCAAACTGCGGCCCGGCTATGAAGACGCCGCCATCCTCGCAGCGGAACTGCGCGCCGATAGCGACCCCGATGCCGCGATCGCAGGCCTGCGCACGTTCCTGAAGGCCGCGCCGGCCTCGTTGGACGGCCACCTGGCGCTGGCCCGCATGTACCTGATGCGCAATCAGCAGGACCAGGCGCGCGCCGAATTCGAGGCCCTCAAGAAGATCGCGCCAAACGATGCGCGCATCACGCTGGCCCTCGGCCTGCTGAACCTGCAGCAGCGCCAGTACGACGACGCCGAGCGCTACCTGAAAGAGTACATCTCCGCCACCGCCAAGTCGCCCACGCTGAGCCCCGAGCCGGGCTACCAGGGCCTGGCCCAGTTGGCCGAGGAAAAGCGGGACTACGCCGCGGCGCTCGGCTGGGTCGACAAGATCACCGGTTCGGCCAACGGCGACGCCGACGGCCAGACTGCAATGGCGGCCGGCATCAAGCGCGGCCAGCTGCTGGGCAAGCTGCGCCGCATCGACGAAGCGCAGCAGACCTTTGACGAACTCGTCGCCGATGCGGAAGACGTGCCCGACGGCCCACGCCGGCAGGCCCTGATGGACGGCATCCGTCAGGCCGAGATCGGCATGCTGATGGACGCCAAGGCCTACGGCCGTGCGCGGGCACGCGTCAATGAACTGCTGAGCGCCGATCCGGACAACGTCGAATACACGTATCAGCTGGCCATGCTTGAAGAGCACGACGGCCATTACGACAACATGGAAACGCTGCTGCGCAAGGTCATCGACCTGCGCCCGGGGCAGGCCATCGGCTACAACGCGCTCGGCTATTCGCTGGCCGATCGCAACATCCGGCTTCAGGAAGCGCAGGAACTGCTGGAGAAGGCCGTCTCGCTGGCGCCGGATGATCCTTACATTGCCGACAGCCTGGGCTGGGTCAAATACCGCCGCGGCGATCTGCCGGCCGCCACCGACATCCTGCGCAAGGCGTGGAGCGCCGCTCCGCAAGCCGAGATCGGGGCGCACCTCGGCGAGGTGCTGTGGCAATCCGGCAAGCAGGACGACGCGCGCAATGTATGGATGGAAGCCGCCAAGCTCGACATCAACGACAACACGCTGCGCGACACGCTGCGCCGCTTCGGCCAGCCGATCCCCAATCCCCCCGCGAGCACGAACTGATGGCGGCGCGGCTTCCAAGCGCGTTCGGCGCACTGATGCTCGGCGTGAATTGCCTCCTGTTCACCGGCTGCGCGAGCGTGCGGCCGGCCAATGACCTGTTTGCCGGCACCCAGGACACCGACGCCACCGTCACGCGGTACCAGGGCCGTTTCTCGGCGCGGTACACCCAGGGCAATGCAGAACAGAGCGCCGTCGGCAGCTTCCTGTGGCGCGAGCGCGGCCCCGACGTGCAGCTTGAATTGATGTCGCCGCTGGGCCAGACACTCGCCATCGTCAGCCAGAACAATCAGGGCGCCACGCTCGAACTGCCGAACCAGCCCGCCCGGCGCGCCCCCGAAGTCGACACGCTGATGCAGGATGCGCTGGGCTTTTCGCTGCCGGTGGCGGGCCTGCGCGACTGGCTGCGCGCGCGTCCGGCCCCCGGCGCCCCCGCCCGCGTGGCGCGCGACGCGCAATCACGTCCCGAGACCATCGAGCAGAACGGCTGGACGGTGCGCTACGTCGCCTGGGCGGATGACGCGCCGGGCGACGCCCGTATCCGCCGGCTCGACCTGGAGCGTCCGCAGGGCGCCAACGGCCCACTCACGGTGCGGCTCGTGCTGGACCAATAATCCGCTGCCGTCCGTCATGACTTCTGCGCCCGACGAACTGCGCGACTGCCCCGCGCCCGCCAAGCTCAACCTCTTCCTGCATGTGGTCGGCCGCCGGCCCGACGGCTACCATCTGCTGCAGACCGTCTTCCAGCTGATCGACTGGTCAGACACGCTGCACTTTACGCGGCGTCCGGACGGCCGTCTTCTGCGCACCAACGACATCCCCGGGGTGCCGCCCGAGGACGATCTCGTGATCCGCGCGGCACGCCTGCTCCAAGCCGAAACCGGCTGCACATACGGCGTCGACATCACCGTCGAGAAACGCCTGCCGATGGGCGGCGGCATTGGCGGCGGCTCATCCGACGCGGCGACCACGCTGCTCGCACTCAACCGCCTGTGGGGCCTGGATCTGCCACGCGCGACGCTGATGGCGCTTGGCCTGAAGCTGGGCGCCGACGTGCCCTTCTTCGTGTTCGGCCAGAACGCCTTCGCCGAGGGCATCGGCGAAGAGCTGACCCCTGTCACGTTGCCGCCGGCCGCGTTCGTGGTCATCCACCCGCGCGTGCATGTGCCGACCCCTGCAATTTTTTCTGACGATGGGTTGACACGCGATACGCCCCGCACCATAATTACGGACTTTCCTGACCGACAAATTGTTTTCGCTTACGGTCGCAACGATCTGCAAGCGGTGGCGGAAAGGAAATACGGCGAAATCGCCCGAGCTCTTGCCTGGCTGCGTCAGTTCAGCCCCCTGGCAAGGATGACCGGGTCCGGTGCATGCGTGTTCGCTCCGTTCGACAACGTCGAGCATGCGCAGGCGATAGCGGACCAGGTACCTTCCGCGTGGGAAGGTAGGTGTGCGGCAGGTCTGACGCATCACCCGCTCGCGAGGTTTGCCGTGTAGGGTTTGCAGTTATTGCTTCTGCAATGGAAGCAGTAACCGATCGGTTGTGTAGGGGAGTCGCCAAGTTGGTTAAGGCACCGGATTTTGATTCCGGCATGCGAGGGTTCGAGTCCTTCCTCCCCTGCCATTTTCTTCCTCATGTTCCCAGCAATTGCCCGGTTGGCGCCCAAGCTGACCGGCGCGTCTGAAGTCAAAACAGGTGCCCCGATGAGCAGCGAAGGCTTGATGGTTTTTACCGGCAACGCCAACCCGAAACTCGCAGAAGCTGTCGTCAAGCACCTGGGCATTCCGCTGGGCAAGGCCCTTGTCGGCCGATTCTCTGATGGTGAAGTCCAGGTCGAGATCCAGGAAAACGTGCGCGGCAAGCACGTGATCATCCTGCAGTCCACCTGCGCCCCCACCAACGACAACCTGATGGAACTGATGGTGATGGTCGATGCGCTCAAGCGTGCATCCGCGCGTCGCATCACGGCCGCCATCCCCTACTTCGGCTATGCCCGCCAGGACCGCCGTCCGCGTTCGGCGCGCGTGGCCATCTCGGCCAAGGTCGTGGCCAACATGCTGGAGGTCGCCGGCGTCGAACGCGTGCTGACGATGGATCTCCACGCCGACCAGATTCAAGGCTTCTTCGACATCCCGGTCGACAACATCTACGCATCGCCGATCCTGCTCGAAGACCTGCGCAAGAAGAACTACGACAACCTGCTGGTGGTGTCGCCGGACGTCGGCGGCGTGGTGCGCGCACGTGCGCTGGCCAAGCAACTCGGCGTCGACCTGGCCATCATCGACAAGCGGCGCCCGAAGGCGAACGTGGCCGAGGTGATGAACATCATCGGTGAAGTCGACGGCCGCAACTGCGTGATCATGGACGACATGATCGACACCGGCGGCACGCTCTGCAAGGCGGCCCAGGTGCTCAAGGAGCGCGGCGCCAAGCAGGTGTTCTCGTACTGCACGCACCCGGTGCTCTCGGGCGGCGCGGCCGCCCGCATTGCAGACTCGGCGCTGGACGAAGTGGTGGTCACGGATACCATCCCGCTGCGCGAAGACGCCATCAAGTGCGGCAAGATCCGCCAGCTCTCGACCGCCCCGCTGCTGGCCGAGACCTTCACCCGCATCGTGCGCGGCGACTCCATCATGTCGCTGTTCGCCGAATAACGCGGCGCCCAAGCAGTTTACTGTTATAATTCAAGGCTTTACCGCAGAAACGTCGGCTTTACGGCACTTCTGCGGCGTTTCCGAGGGCGCAATATGGCGCCCCGTTCACCAGACGGCTTGGTCGCGAGTCGTCTTTTTCGTTTGGAGCAATCATGAAAGTTGTCGCTTTCGAGCGTAGCGTTCAGGGCACTGGTGCGAGCCGCCGCCTGCGCAATGCCGGCAAGACCCCGGGCATCATCTACGGCGGTGCCGCCGAGCCGAAGCTGATCGAACTCGATCACAACGCGCTGTACCACGCGCTGAAGAAGGAAGCCTTCCACTCGTCGATCCTCGACATCGAAGTGGCCGGCAAGGTGGAAAAGGCGCTGCTGCGCGATTTCCAACTGCACCCGTTCAAGCAGCTGGTTCTGCACGTTGACTTCCAACGCGTGTCGGCCAAGGAAAAGATCCACGTCAAGGTGCCGCTGCACTTCCTGAACCAGGAAACCGCACCGGGCGTGAAGCTGGGCCACGGTATCGTGAACCACATCGTGAACGAAGTGGAAGTGTCGTGCCTGCCGGCCGACCTGCCGGAGTTCATCGAAGTGGACCTGGGCAACCTGGAAATCGGTCAGACCCTGCACATCTCCGACCTGAAGCTGCCGAAGGGCGTGACCATCCTCACCCACGGTGGCGATGAGAACCCGGCCGTGGCCAACATCAGCGTGCCGGCTGGCGAGAAGTCGGCCGCTGCTGGCGAAGGCGCTGCCGCTGCCGAAGGCGAAGAAAAGCCGGCCGCCTAAGCTGCCGCCGCACCTCGCGTCCCGTCGCGAGTCGAAAAAGCCCGCCGAGCTGGTCTCGCCGGGCTTTTTTTCTGGCCGGTCCCGGGACAAGCCTCCCGGGCTCCAGGCTGCCGAAAGCAGCTATGCTTGTACGATCGAGGGGCGCTTCCTGCACCCTACCCTGACACCAATCGCATGATCAAACTCATCGTCGGGCTCGGCAATCCGGGCGCCGAATATGCAGCGACGCGTCACAACGCGGGCTTCTGGCTCGTCGACCAGCTCGCGCGCATCGGCAACGTGACGCTGCGCAACGAAACACGGTTTCACGGCCATGCCGCGCGCGCCAACCTCTGGGGCCACGAAGTCTGGCTGCTGCAGCCACAAACGTTCATGAACCGCTCCGGGCTGGCCACAGTGGCGCTGGCGCGCTTCTACAAGGTGATGCCGGACGAGATTCTCGTCGTGCACGACGAGCTCGATCTGCCGCCCGGCGTGGTCAAGCTCAAGCTCGGCGGAGGCTCCGGCGGCCACAATGGTCTGAAGGACATCGCCGCACACCTGGCCTCGCAGCAGTTCTGGCGGCTGCGGTTGGGCATCGGGCACCCGCGCAACCTTTTGCCGGCGGGAAGCGCGCCGTCCGGCCAGCACGACGTTGCCAATTTCGTGCTGAAAGCGCCGCGCAAGGAAGAACAGGAACAGATCGACCGCGCCATCGATCAGAGCCTCGACGCGCTGCCCGACCTGATTGCCGGCAACGCAGAAAAGGCCATGATGCGGCTGCATACCGCACGCTGATCCGCCAAATATCAAGGGACACCATGACACCGTTCGCCGCCCTCACCTCACGCGCCGCCGCGCTGGCGGGTCTGGCGCTTGGCCTGTCGATCGCCGTGCCGGCACAGGCGCAGGTCTACCGCTGCACGGAAGGCGGTCGGACGGTGTATTCGGATCACCCGTGCGGGGCGCGCTCCGTGGCGGTGCCGCTCATGGACAACACCCCAACTGCCGCCGACCAGCAGGCCGCCCGGGAACGCGCCAAGGCCGAAGCCGCGCAATTGCAGGAACTGGAGACCGCCCGCCGCAAGGCGCAGGCCGCGGAAGACGCCCGCCAGGCGCAGATCGCCGCACAGGCCGCCGCTGCGGCGGAGCAGGCGCGCCGTGAACAACAGCGGAAAGTCGTGGTCGCGCAGGAAGGCGTGCGCTATTGCCACCGCGTATATGTCGGACCGGTGCCCTACCCGTACCCGATGCCCACGCCCGTGATCGGCCCGCCGGTCGCGCCCACGCCCATGCCGGGCATCATCCGCCAGCAGCAGGGTGGCCCGAAGCCGTTCGTGCAGGCGCCTGCGCCCGCGCCGGCGCCCGCGATCCCGCGCCCGCACAGGCCCCATCCGCCGGCCTATCGCATCGTCTGCGAGCCGGGCTACGTGTATGAAGGCCCGGAAGATCTGCTGCCGATCCAGTAAGCACTGAACACTGCAGCCGCAAATGAAGAGAGACGGCCACGGCCGTCTCTTCTGTTGTGCTCAGGCCGCGCGCGGGGCCGAGGTAAGCTGGATGTACTTCTGCATCAACTGCTCGTGCGTTTCCTCGTGGGCCGGGTCTTTGGGGATGCATTCCACCGGGCAGACCTGCTGGCATTGAGGCTCGTCAAAGTGGCCAACGCATTCGGTGCACTTGCCCGGGTCGATCACATAGATCTCCGGACCCATCGAAATCGCGCCGTTGGGGCACTCGGGCTCGCATACATCGCAATTGATGCACTCATCGGTGATGATGAGCGCCATGATGCCTTCCTTCAGATGAGCGGCGGGCCGGTGCCCGCCAAAGCGTCATTTTATGCCGATTTGCCAGACCCTTCCGTCTTGCCGGTCTTTTCCTTGAGCCACTTCTCGACCGAGGGGAACACGAACTTGCTGACGTCGCCGCCCAGCACGGCGATCTCGCGCACGAACGTGCCCGAGATGAACTGATACTGATCAGACGGCGTGAGGAACATGGTCTCCACGTCCGGCAGGAGGTAGCGGTTCATGCCCGCCATCTGGAACTCGTATTCGAAGTCCGAAACGGCGCGCAGCCCGCGGACGATGACGCGCGCGCCGTTCTTGCGCACGAAATCCTTGAGGAGGCCGGAGAAGCCTTCGACCCGCACGTTCGGGTAATGGCCGAGCACCTCGCGGGCGATCTCGATGCGCTCTTCCAGTGCAAAGAACGGTCGCTTGTTCGGGCTCTGCGCCACCCCGACGATGAGCTCGTCGAAGATGTTGGATGCACGCCGTACGAGATCTTCATGGCCGCGCGTGAACGGATCGAAAGTGCCGGGATAAACCGCGATCACCATGGTTCCTCCACCAAGGGGAAAAAAGCATCCGTCGCGCGGCGTGGGACATGGCCGCGCCTGTGCTGCGTCTGGACACCGTTGCGTTGTGGAACGCGGCAGATCCCGAGCCTGCCGCTGACACGCCACCGGAGCCGGCCGGCTGCACCGCGACGGGTGCCGCCCCATGCCCATGCACCGGTGACGAGCGGCGTAGTTTAACCGTTTTTGCGCAGCAGCAAATGCGCATGCACCGCGCCGGCGCGCAGGTGCCTGTGCAGCGTCAGGCCAGCCAGCAACGGGATCCCCGCCGATGGGCCGCCGGCCTGTGAATCAGCGCTCACATCCACGAGAGGCTGCGCCGCTTCGAGATAGATCACCCCGCCCGGTTTGACCACGCGCGCCGCGGCTTCGAGCGCACGCAGCGTCCAGTCCTGGGCGAACGGCGGATCGATGAACACCGCATCGAGCGCCGCATCCGGCTGACGGGCGAGCCACGCAAAGGCGTCGCCGGAAACAATATCGACCATGCGCGCGCCGAGCTTGTCGCGCACCGCGTGCAAGGCGCGCACCGCCCCAGCGTGGCTTTCGACCAGCGTGACATGCGCGGCGCCGCGTGACGCCGCCTCGAAACCGAGCGCGCCGGTGCCGGCAAAGATGTCGGCGCAGCGCCAGCCGGCGAGGTCCTGGCCGAGCCAGTTGAAGACGGTCTCTCGGACGCGGTCGCTGGTCGGGCGCAGGCCGTCCGCGTCGACCACAGGCAGCGGCGTGCGCTTGTACTGGCCGCCGATGATGCGCACCTGCTGCGGCGCGCGCGCGTGCGACGTGGCGGTCTTGACCTTGGGGGCTTTGGAGCTGGAAGTACGAGGTGCCATGGGCGCGATTGTAGGGCCAGCGCAAAGAAAAACCGGCGGGTAGCCGCCGGTTTTTTTCCTGAGCTCGCGTTGCCGCGTCGGTCAGTTGGAGCCCTTCGCGTCGGGACCGCCCACCACGACGGTCGCCATGGTCTGCGGCTGCAGCACGCGCTGGAACGCCGCGCGCACCTGATCGCGCGTGACAGCCGCAACGCGCTGCGTCCACGTATCGAGGTAATTGAGCGGCAGGTTGTACCAGCCGATGTTGGCGACGTTGTCCAGCAGCTTGCGGTTGCTGTCGAGCCGCAGCGGGAAACCGTTGACGAGGTTGTCCTTGGCCGCCTTCAGTTCCGCGTCCGTGGGGCCGTCGGCGACGAACCTGGCGACGGTGTCGCGCACCACGCTCAGCGCTTGCTCGGTCTGATCCTTGCGGGTCTGCAGGGACAACTCGAACGGCCCGGGCTGCGCAGCGGGCGCAAAGTAGCTGCCGATGCTGTACGTCAGCCCGCGCTTCTCGCGCACCTCGTTGGTCAGGCGCGCGCTGAAGCCGCCGCCGCCGAGCACGTAATTGCCGACCAGCAACGGGAAGTAGTCCTTGTCGGTGCGGGTGATGCCCGGCTGGCCAATGATGATCGTGGCCTGCTGCGCCGGGTGCGGAATGCGGATGGTCTCGGCCTTCGCCAGCGGCATCTTGACGTCCGGCAGCGGCGGAGGCGTCGCGCCATCGGCCGGCAGGCCGCGCGTGATCTGCTCGGCGATGGCCTCGGCCTCCTGGCGGCTGATCGCGCCGATCAGCGTCACCACCGCCCGCTTGGCCGTGTAGTTGGCCTGGTAATAGCGCACGATGTCATCGCGCGTGATGCTCTCCACCGTTTCCGGCGACGCCGTCTGCCCGTACGGATGCGCGCCGTAGATGGCCTTGCCGAATGCGCGCTCGGCCAGCACCCCGGGCTTGGTCAGCGATTCGCGGATGGCCGCCACGAGGCGCTGCTTGTCACGTGCGAGCACGGCGTCGGGGAAGGTCGGCGCCGAGACGATCTGCGTCATCAGCGAGATGGCCGGTCCGCGTTCAACGGGATCGGACAGCGTGCGCAAGCGCAGACTCGTGCGGTCACCGCCCGCGCCACCGGCAAAGCTGGCGCCCACATCGGCAAACGCATCGGCAATTGCTGCTTCATCGCGGGCCGGAGCACTGCCCTGGGCGGCGACGCCCTTGTCGAGCATGCCGGCAGTGAGCGAGGCCAGCCCCACCTTGTTCGCCGGCTCGTAACGGGAGCCGGCATCCACGTCGAGGTTGATGTCGAGCATCGGAATCGACGGGCTCGGCACGAAGAACACGCGCGCGCCGGTCGACGCCGTCCAATGTTCGATCGGCAGCGCGGCCAGCGCGCCTTGGGCGGCCGCCGCCAGGATGGCGACCAGCGCCGTCTTCAGCGTGATAGACATGGCGCGCATCAACGCAGCCCTCCTTCATCGCGCATCCCGGGAACGGGTTTGCGCGCCGGTTTGTTGGGATCGATCGGTTGCGGCAGCAGCGTGGCGACGACGAGGTTGTCTTCGCCGAAGTACGTCTGCGCCACGTGCTGGATCTGCGCCGACGTGACGGCCTTGATCTTCTCGAGCTGGCGGTCGATCGTGCGCCACGACAGCCCGCTCATCTCGTTCATGCCGATCTCCATGCCCTGGCCGAAGACCGAGTCGCGCTTGTAGATCTGCGCGGCCACGACCTGGGCCTTCACGCGCTTCAACTCGGCATCGGTCACGCCTTCGCGGGCGATGCGCTCGATCTGCGCGCGCAGCGCCTGTTCGATCTCGGCGGTGGTATGGCCGTCCGCCGGCGTGCCGTCCATCAGGAAGATCGACGGGCCGCGGTTCAGGCCGTCGTAGCCGGCGTTCACGTCATCGGCGATGCGCTTGTCGCCCTTGACGAGCTGGCTCGACAGGCGCGCGTTGTCGTAACCATCCAGCACGGCGGAGAGCACTTCGAGCGCGTACGGGTCGACGTCCTTTTCGACATCGTTCAGGCGCGGCACCTTGTACGCCAGCACAACGTACGGGTTCTCGGCCGGTGCCTTCACCCAGATGCGTTTCACGCCGATCTGCCTGGGCTCTTCCTGCGCATAGCGGCGCGGCAGGTCGTGCGGCTTGAGCTTGCCGTACGTGCGCTGCGCGAGACGGAAGACCTCATCGGGGTTCACGTCGCCCGCGACGATCACGGTGACGTTGTTCGGCGTGTACCAGGCGTGGTACCAGTTCTGCGCGTCCTGCACCGTCATCGTGTCGAGGTCGCCCGGCCAGCCGATGGTCGGGTTGCGATACGGCGCAGCGTTGAACAGCGTGGCGAGCATCTGCTCGTAGACCGTGGCGCGCGCGGAGTCGTCGATGCGCATGCGGCGCTCTTCCTTGACCACGTTCATCTCCGGCTTGAACTCCTTGTCGGTCAGCTGGAGATTGGCCATCCGGTCGGCTTCGAGCGCCATCACATCGGCCAGGTGGGACTTTTCGATCTGCTGGAAGTACATCGTGAAGTCGCGCGTGGTCATGGCGTTCTCGCGCCCGCCCATGGCCGCCACGCGGCGGGAGAACTCACCAGGGCCGACCGCCTTGGTGCCCTTGAACATCATGTGCTCCAGCATGTGGGCCACGCCCGTGGTGCCGTTGTGCTCGTCGATGCTGCCGGCGCGGTACCAGACCATGTGCGCCACGGTGGGCGCACGATGGTCTTCCTTGACGATCAGGCGCAGGCCGTTGGGCAGCTTGTATTCGTGCGTATCGGCTTGGCTGGCGCCCACTTTGGCCGCGGCAGCGGCGGTTGCCGTACGGGCTGGCGCGGCAGCCAGCGCCTGCGCGCCGGCCTGACCAGCCAGCAGCCCCGCGGCGAGGGCCATCGCAGCCAATTGCGAAGTGCGTAGCCGCGCCCGGTCTGAAACGATTCGCGTGGAAGAGCGCATAAGGGGCCGTCTGATAAAATTCGACGATTGATTCTAACGGCGAATAGACCCGCCCCCGCGATGTTTAGTTTCTGGAAAAAGCGCAAGGCGGAGCCCCAACCGGCCGCCGAATCCGCCCTCGCAGCCGCTCCCGAGCCCGCACAGGCGCCGACGTCCGCTACGGCCGTACCGACCCCTGCGGCAGACACACCGGCCGCGGTTGTCACGCCCGACGCCAGCGCCTCCATGCCAACGCCGCCAGCCACGGAAGACGCCCGCCCGGGCTGGCTCTCGCGCCTGGGCTTTGGCGGCGCTCCGGCACCCGAACCGGCCGCCCCGCAAGCGCCGGCATCCGCGCCCGTCGAAACGCAGGTCCCGACACCCGCCGCCGCACCAACGCCGGCCACGCCAGTCGCACCGGTGGCCGTGCCCGACACGCCAGCCGCGCCGCCCGCGCTCGACATGCAGGCCGGCGATATCGAAACCGTGCCTACGCCGGCCATCATCGAACAGGGACGCAAGGGCTGGATGTCACGCCTGCGCTCAGGCTTGTCGAAGACGAGCAAGAACCTCACGACGCTGTTCGTCGGCGTGAAGGTGGACGAAGCGCTGTTCGAAGAACTCGAGACCGCGCTGCTGATGGCCGACGCCGGCGTCGATGCCACCGAATACCTGCTCGGCGAACTGCGCCGCCGCATCAAGGCCGAGCGCATCGAAACCGCCGAGGGCGTCAAGACCGCCCTGCGCGACCTGCTGGTCGAGCTGCTGCACCCGCTGGAAAAGACCATGGTGCTCGGCCGCGAACAGCCAATGGTCATCATGATTGCGGGCGTCAACGGTGCCGGCAAGACGACCAGCATCGGCAAGCTGTGCAAGCACTTCCAGACCTACGGTCAATCGGTGCTGCTGGCAGCGGGCGACACCTTCCGCGCCGCCGCGCGCGAGCAGCTCGTCATCTGGGGCGAGCGCAACAACGTGACGGTCGTCGCGCAGGAATCCGGCGACCCGGCCGCGGTCATCTACGACGCAGTCAACGCCGCACGTGCACGCGGCATCGACATCGTCATGGCCGACACCGCGGGCCGCCTGCCGACGCAGTTGCACCTGATGGAAGAGCTGAAGAAGGTGCGCCGCGTGATCGGCAAGGCCATGGCGACGGCCCCACACGAAACGCTGCTCGTGATCGACGGCAACACCGGCCAGAACGCGCTGGCGCAGCTGAAGGCGTTCGACGATGCGCTGGGCCTCACGGGGCTGATCGTCACCAAGCTCGATGGCACCGCCAAGGGCGGCATCCTCGCTGCGATCGCACGGCAGCGTCCGGTGCCGGTGTACTTCATTGGCGTGGGCGAGCAGGTGGAGGATCTGCAGCCGTTTTCGGCGCGCGAGTTTGCGGATGCGCTGTTGGGATAACGTCCTGCGAAACCTTGTTGCACAGAAACGCCCTGAATTGTTCAGGGCGTTTCTATTTGCGGTCGAACTTATCGCGCTCCGCATTTACCAGCACATCACATGCGTTAAGGCTCAACTAGTCGCCCTCCGATCAGCATGCCCCCTACGCTAATTTCGAGTACCCACCGAATTGGAATTGTCTGATTGAGATTCAGCGCATGGCGCTGCTCCAATGGAGCACTTCAGCGAAGTGCTCTCATGTGGAGATGGCAGATGCAAGACACACAATCCGGCAAGGTCTACGTTGCGGCGTTCAACGGCGCGAAGACATCCAACGGCGGCGAGATCATTCAGGGCTCCAGCAGCATCCGAGACAGCGGGCACACGCTCCTGCTCGTGGGCGATGAAGCTGTCTACCCAGACGGCAGCGTGGCTGCCATTACCGCGGGCGCGGGCATGGCGATGGTGGACGACGATCGTCCCGTTGCAATCATTGGCAGCCCACTGAGCGACGGCGACACCATTGTTTCGTCGCCAGTCACGGCCCTGACTTTCGATGAACCGGCGGACGCGCCCATCATCGGCCTGCTTGACCCGGCGTACCGTCCGGAGCCGGCGACCGACAGCGCGATCTGAGGGGCCCGATCATGGAAGACATGCGCCCCGGCCTTAGGCATGGTGACTTAACTACGACGGGTGGCGTCATAACTGCCACCGGCAGGATGCGGTTCCACGGCAAAGAGGTGGCTGCGGAAGGGGATCTGGCAACTTGCCCAGCCTGCAAATCCGTGGGCTACCTAGTCAATGATGCCTACCCAGCGTTCGGGCTTCCGAGCGGTCGCCAGCTCGCCATTCAAGGTGCGTGGATCTTCTGCAAATGCGCCAGTCCCCCTCGCGCCATTGCTTCGACGGATAAGTTTCGGGTTGCGGTGAATCGAGCTGGCAGTGGAATGCTCGTTTCGGTGAGTGCGAAATCAGCCTTCACCGCGCCGCTGGGAGGCCATAACCGGGTGCCGTTGCCCTCATCGTCGCTCAAAGAGACAGATCAGAAATCGACGCTTGAAGACGATCCCCAATTGATCTGCCCCAACATGAGCAACGCGGAGTTCGCTCAGATGGTCATGCAACGACGAGACAAAGCTGTGTCGCTTATCGATAAGCGCCTAACCGAATTAGCAGGATGGTCTACCGCCGCGCGGGTTCGCGTCGCCCAGTGGTTCCGTAATAGCGACGTTGTAACGCGGGACTATCTCGCCGGTGGACTTGCCCGCATACGTCATAGACTCGCCGGGCTAACTCCAAACAATTTTGTTCGCTATTCTGGGGCGGCCATGGCGCATGTCGGCTGCGTTTCAGACTCAAAGAGAAAACTCGGGGTTGTCGCAGAGGTATGCGCACCCGATACGGCAACGCATACGATCGCCATTCATTCGGATTTCTGCGAGCTACGAGACTTTGCCTACAGCATGGACTCGCAGGTATCTACGCTAATACATGAGGTATCGCACTTCCACGACACCATGAACACCGGAGATGCTGTTTACTTCATGAGGAAGTGCCGAGACCTTGCGAAATCCAACCCGGAGATCACGCTCCAGAACGCCGATAGCATTGCCGGTTATGTCATCTATGAAGATTAGAAATACGCTGGCGGCGTTTCTGCTCTTGAGTGCCGGCGTCACGTATGCCTGCATGCCAGGTCAGAATTTTGATGTGTACTTTTCTTCGGGTTCCGCTGCGGTATCTTCGTCGGAAATACTTCGCTTAGCGAATTGGTTGGTAGATCAGCGCATCAAGTATCCGACGCAAGAGGTGCTTCAGGTCGATGGGCGGGCAGAAGACCATGAGCGTAACGCGCGTGCGCTGGCAAAAGCACGCTTACAAGCCGTCGTGTCCATCCTGAAAACCCAACACTTCAACCAAGTGCCGGTGGATGAACACTACGGCGTCTACCGGTCAGATGATGTAGGAAACGGACGGCGAGTCGAAATTTCGATCTTGCCTGCGTGCCCCAACCCGTGCTGCTCTGACGGCGACATGCCTACCAAGAGATAAGCGAGCTTGGCTGTCCTCAATGCGGAAGCGGGTCAAGAAAAAACGGTTGAAGGACGCGATCGAAGCACAACGATTTGAGGATGTGTTCGTGAGCTACCGGGGCATCATGATCGGGAACGGCCAGGTTTGGATCAGCGGCATCACGGAACGAGGCCGAAGTAAGCCGACGATCAAAATCATCTCGATCAACACGCAGTGAGTCGTCTGATATTCACCTCACGTTTCAGCCCAGTTCAGCGCCACAGCGGCGAAGGCGTACCGATGAAAGTTTCCGTGATGTTGGCTACAGCAGCGATGGCCCTAATGACGAATGCCAGCGCTGAGATATTCGAAGACTATGACAGCTTCTACGTCTCGCGACCTCACAAACTTTTCGGTGAACCAATCGAGTTCGACCACGGCTCCACCTATGCTGCGCAGGGACGACCCGGTAGCTATGTGAAACTTCGAGCCTCTCTGGAAGGAAAGCCTTTGCGCGTTGAAATTGCGCCAGATCGCATCACAGTCAATGGAGTCATCCGCCGCTTTGACCGAGCGAAGACCTTGCCTGGAGAGCACCCAACAGACATCTACCCCCCAGGCGCAAGCGTATTTCTGGTTCCAAGGACCACTGTCCATCCAGCCGCGCTTTGCGTGGATGGGGCAAGCTCAGGCTCAGGCGAAGCCAACCGACATACACAGACCTATCTGCTGCTCGACCCATTGGCGCTGCGTGGCAAAGCGACGTTCCTGCACCTGCCGAGCTTGCTCTCGTCGTGCAGGGCGGTCACGGTGACCGACCATGGCAAGGTTGCCTTCCCCAAGAACACGTATCTGCTCGACGCACAGCAAGAAAACCGAGCAGGCTTGCTGCTGTCGTATTACACCTTTGAGGGCCAGCGTTTTGTGCCAATCCAGAAAGAGGTTCAGGTCCGATTTGTGCAGCCGGAAATCCCGTTTCAATTCGAGATTCAGGAGTGATCGCTTGCCGAGCTGAAGTCTGGAAGGATGGGTCGAGCAATCCGCAATACGAGTCCAGGCTCACGAGTAAGATCCAACATCAAAGTGCGCTGACTCCTGCGACAAAAAAAAGCGCCGCCACCGCGACGCCTCACATCTCAATCACGCCGCATCCGGCTGCGCCGCAGGCGCAGCCTTTTGAAACGCCTCCTGCGCCATACAGTGCTCAAAAATGCGCGCAAGCGTGGGGTAATCCTCCACCGCCACATCGAACCGCTTGCCGTTGAACACCTGCGGCACGAGGCACAGGTCGGCCAGCGTCGGCGTTTCGCCCACGCAATAGGTGCCCGTCAGCGGAGACTGTGACAGCCGCGTCTCCAGTGCCGCAAACCCCAGCTTCACCCAGTAGCGATACCAGTCGTTGCGAGCCTCTTCTTCCACGTTGAACGTGCTCTTCAGATACTTCAGCACGCGCGGATTGTTCAGCGGATGGATCTCGCAGGCAATCGCCAATGCGATCGCGCGGATGTGCGCACGATTGCTGGGCGAGCCTGGCAGCAGCGTGGGCTCCGGATGCGTCTCTTCCAGGTATTCGACGATCGCCAACGACTGGTTCAGGACGTCGTTGCCGTCGCACAGCACGGGCACCAGCGCATCGGGGTTCAGCTTGACGAACTCGGGCGCCAGTTGCTCGCCCTTGAGCAGGTGCACCGGCGCGTATTCGTACGGCACGCCCTTGATCTCCAGGGCGATACGCACGCGGAACGACGCCGAACTGCGGAAATAGTTGTACAGCTTGATCGACATGGCTTCTGACTCTTCTGTCGCGTCTATCAAATGACCTTGACGTGCAGTTCGCCCACGCCGTCGATCTTGCCGACCATCAGGTCGCCGACGACCACCGGGCCAACGCCTTCGGGCGTGCCGGTGTAGATCAGGTCGCCGGGGCGCAGCTCGAACAGGCGCGACAGGTACGCAATGGTTTCCGGCACCGACCAGATCAGGTCCGACAGGTCACCGCGCTGGTGTTCGCGACCGTTGACCGACAGCGTGATGGCGCCCTTGTCCGGATGCGCCACATCCTTGGCCGGCACGATCGGGCCGATGGGCGCCGAGCCGTCGAACGCCTTGCCGGTCTCCCACGGGCGGCCGCCTTTCTTGGCGGCGTTCTGCAAGTCGCGGCGCGTCATGTCCAGGCCGATGGCGTAACCGTAGATATGGTTGGCTGCGGTTTCCACGGCGATATCGCGGCCGCCCGTGCCGATGGCGACCACGAGCTCGATCTCGTAGTGGCAGTCCTTGGTCTCGGTGGGGTAGACGAACTGGCCCGTCTCGCCGTCGGCGACGTAGCGCACGGCGTCGGCGGGCTTGCAGAAGAAGAACGGCGGCTCGCGGTCGGGGTCGGAGCCCATCTCGCGCGCGTGGGCGGCGTAGTTGCGGCCGACGCAGTACACGCGGCGCACCGGAAACTGGCCTTGCCCGCCACGCACCGGAATACCGTTGACGGCGGGCGGGGTGACAACGAAATCGGTCATGCAGGTCTCCTCGGACTAAGCTGGAATGGAACAGGAACTCACGGGGACACGGCCACCGCACCCCCGGCGACCGACGCGTTTGCGAGGATACACCCGCCCCGGGTCGGCGCGGTTCTTGCATGAGTGGTGTGCAAAACGCACCTTCCTGCACCATGCATGTGAAACCGCCCACCCCGCCCGCCTCGCTCGCCGCATCCCACCCGGCCGCGCCGATGCGCGTGCTGCTGGTGCGGGATCCGCTGGACGCCGAGCAGATCAACCTCGAGCTGATCCGTGCCGGCCTGGCCGAAGCCGGCTTTGTCGACGTGGGTGTCGCCGACGCGGACCTCACCCTGCCCGACCGCATTGCGCAGGCGCAACCGGACATGGTGATCGTCGCCTCCGAATCGGCCGCGCGGGACACCATCGAGCATGTTTGCGTGGCCACGCAGCACGCACCGCGCCCCATCGTACTGTTCACCGACAACGACGACGCCGAGCGCATCAAGGCCGCTTTCGCCGCCGGCATCACCGCCTACATCGTCGACGGCATCAAGCCCACGCGCGTCAAGGCGGTGCTGGACGTGGCCTACGCGCGCTTCGAGCACGAACGCGAACTGCGCGCCGAGCTGGACAACGCCAAGACGCAACTCGCCGAGCGCAAGGTGCTCGAGCGCGCCAAGGGCCTGCTGATGAAGCAGATGAACCTGTCGGAAGACGACGCCTTCAAGCGCCTGCGCAAGATGGCGATGGACCGCAACATCAAGCTCGTCGAAGCCGCCCAACGCGTGATCGACGTGATGGCCGGCTGAGCGGTCGGACCACCGCCCAGTTTTGGTGCGTCGCACAACTCCGGCGCTGGAAACGCACCAGTCGCGCGCGGCGTTCCGCCCCCCCACGTGGCGTTCCGAAGCTCAACCGCCGAGCTAAAAGCCTCGCACGCCGAGTTCCGAACTCGGAACGCCAGCATGCATCGGTCAACGTTGGCATACCCCTTGCAAGTGTCGCTGCGAAGCCGGTGCCAACGTGGGTACCGGCACGGGACAACGGCGTCCCGATGCACGGCAGCGCGCCCCTCTTCCGGATGGGCGGCGGTCGCGCGTCGGGACGCTTTTTCTTTGGAGCCATGGATGGCCGCGCCAGACAAGACCGACGCTCTCGTCAACCCGATCAACCCGAAACGCCGCAGCATCATGAAAGCCGCGGCGACCATTGCAGGAGGCAGTGCCGTGGCATTGATCGATCCGCTGGTGCGTGCCGGGGCCTGGGCCGCCGGCTCCGATGCGCCCGAGAAGACGGAGCTGAAGGTGGGCTTTATCCCCCTCACGGACTGCGCCTCGGTGGTCATGGCCTCCACGCTGGGCATCGACAAGAAGTACGGCATCAAGATCACGCCGTCGAAAGAAGCCTCGTGGGCGGGCGTGCGCGACAAGCTCGTATCGGGCGACCTGGATGCGGCGCACGTGCTGTACGGCCTGATCTACGGCGTGCAGCTCGGCATTGGCGGCCCCAAGAAAGACATGGCCGTGCTGATGACGCTCAACAACAACGGCCAGGCGATCACGCTGTCGTCCAAGCTCAAGGACGCGGGCGTCAAGGATGGCGCGTCGTTGAAGGCCGTCATGGCGAAAGACAAGCGCGAATATGTGTTCGCGCAGACCTTCCCGACCGGCACGCATGCGATGTGGCTGTATTACTGGCTGGCCGCGCACGGCATCCACCCGCTGCAGGAGGCGAAGGCGATCACCGTGCCGCCGCCGCAGATGGTCGCGAACATGCGCGTGGGCAACATGGATGGCTACTGCGTGGGCGAGCCGTGGGGTGCCCGCGCGATTGCAGACAACATCGGCTTTACCGCCGAGACAACACAGGCCATCTGGAAAGACCACCCCGAGAAGGTGCTCGGCACCACGGCCGAGTTCGTGCAGAAGTATCCGAACACCGCGCGTGCGCTCACCGCCGCAGTGCTGGAAGCGAGCAAGTTCATCGATGCGTCGGCGTCGAACCGCCGCAAGACGGCCGAGACCATCGCCGCCAAGTCCTACGTCAACACCGACATGGACATCATTCTCGACCGCATGCTCGGCCGCTACACCAATGGCCTGGGCAAGACCTGGGACGACCCGGACCCGATGCGCTTCTACCACGACGGCGCGGTCAACTTCCCGTACCTGTCGGACGGCATGTGGTTCCTCACGCAGCACAAGCGCTGGGGGCTGCTGAAGGCGCATCCGGATTACCTGGCCGTCGCCAAGCAGGTCAACCGCATCGACATCTTCAAGCAGGCGGCAGCCGCCACCGGCACGCCGCTGCCCAAGAGCGAGATGCGCACGGCCAAGTTGATCGACGGCGTGGTGTGGGATGCGAAGAACCCCGCCGCGTATGCGGACGGCTTCAAGCTGAAAGCCTGACGCCTCCGGCCTTCCGAATTTCTGATTGCGGTCCCTCACATCGATGGAGCCCGACATGAACACGCTCGTCAAAACGTTGTCCGGCGTGCAGTCCGACGCCGCCCCTGAACGTCGCCGGTTCGTTGCGCGCGACTGGCTTGTCGCCGCCGTGGTGCGCGGCTTTCCGCCGGTGCTGGGCTTGGTGCTGTTTGTGCTGGCGTGGCAAGGCATTGCCACGGCCATCGCCGCATTGCCGACACCGGCGGTGACGTGGAAAGCGGCCGTTGCGCTGTTTGCCGATCCGTTCTATCGCAATGGCCCGAATGACCAGGGCGTAGGCTGGAACGTGCTGGCCTCGCTGGCACGCGTGGGTGCGGGCTTCGGCATGGCGGCCGTCATCGGCATTCCGGCGGGCTTCCTGATCGGGCGCTTTGCGTTTCTCAATGCGATGGCCTCGCCCATCATCAGCCTGCTGCGGCCGGTATCGCCGCTGGCGTGGCTGCCGATCGGGCTGCTGCTGTTCAAGTCCGCCAACCCGGCAGCCATCTGGGCGATCTTCATCTGCTCGATCTGGCCGATGGTGATCAACACTGCCGTGGGCGTGACGCGCGTGCCGCAGGACTACCTGAACGTGGCCCGTGTGCTGAACCTGTCCGAATGGAAGGTGTTCACGCGCGTGCTGTTTCCCGCGGTGCTGCCGTACATGCTGACGGGCGTGCGGCTGTCCATCGGCACGGCGTGGCTGGTCATCGTGGCGGCGGAGATGCTCACCGGCGGCGTCGGCATCGGCTTCTGGCTGTGGGACGAGTGGAACAACCTGAAGGTCGAGCACATCGTCATCGCCATCTTCGTGATTGGTGTGGTGGGCTTGCTGCTCGAGCACGCGCTGCTGGCGATTGCGCGGCGCTTCTCGTACGACGCGGTTTGAGGACATTGGGGGGAGCGCCATGACAGACAAATTCCTGCGCATTGAAAACGTCGGGCAGACGTTCAAGACCAAGCGCGGCCCGTTCGTCGCCCTGCGCGACATCGACCTGACGGTGGCGCGCGGTGAGTGCATCGCGCTCATCGGGCACTCGGGGTGCGGTAAGTCGACGTTGCTCAATCTCATTGCCGGCCTCACGCGGCCGACCACGGGTGGATTGATCCTCGCCGAGCGCGAGATTGCCGGGCCGGGACCGGATCGCGCGGTGGTGTTTCAGAACCACTCGCTGTTGCCGTGGCTCACGTGCTTTGACAACGTGTATCTCGCCGTCGAGCGCGTCTTCGGCAAGACCGAGACCAAGGCGCAACTGCGTGAGCGCACGCATGCGGCGCTGGCGCTGGTGGGCTTGTCGCATGCCGAGCAGAAGCATCCGCACGAAATCTCGGGCGGGATGAAGCAGCGCGTGGGCATTGCGCGAGCGTTGTCCATGGAGCCGAAGGTGTTGCTGATGGATGAGCCGTTTGGGGCATTGGACGCGCTCACGCGGGCGCATCTGCAGGATGAGCTGCTGAAGATCGTGGCGGCGACCGGCAGCACGGTGGTGATGGTGACCCACGATGTGGATGAAGCGGTGCTGCTGGCGGATCGCATCGTGATGATGACGAATGGGCCGGCTGCGACGATTGGCGAAGTGTTGACGGTGGATTTGCCGCGGCCGCGGGACCGGATGGCGTTGGCGGAGGATGCGGCTTATCACGCTTGCCGGACGGCGGTGTTGGATTTTCTTTATCGGAAGCAGAGGCATCCGGTGGCGGAGGCTGCCTGAATTTTGGTTTGGGTTGGTTGGCTTTTGGTTTTGGTGTTGGGCGTTGGCCTCTGTTTCGTTCCCGGGCCTGTCAGCAATTTCGTGTTCAAGGCATAACAGGGGCTGTCAGTAATTTCGTGTTCAAGGCATAACATGCTCCCAAGGAGACCTTATGCCTGGCAAACCGAAGACCAAGCCGGCCGATCTGCCGGCGATCCCCGCCGAACTGCTCGAACAGTTCGGCAACGGCCCGATGACGGCCGAAGCCATCAATGCTGCCACGCTGGCCCTTAAGAAGGCCCTGATCGAGCGGGCGCTGGGTGGCGAGATGAACCATCATCTCGGCTATCGGCCAGGTGCGGCCAAACCGGCCACCGTCACCAACCAGCGCAACGGCACGGGCGCCAAGACGGTGCTGACCGAGGACGGACCGATCCGCATCGAGGTACCACGAGACCGTGACGGCGCGGCCGACTCACTTTCTTTGTCTTGCCAAAGAAAGTAAGCAAAGAAAGGCGCCGCATAGGGCAGGAACGTCAAAGGCCAGACCATCAAGCACGAGCGCAGCAGGCACCAACAACACAACGCGAAGCAAAGCGAGCAACAACAGCAAAAGCAAGGGCCACCCTGGCCAGCACACCGTCGTGGTGGCCTTTGACGTTCCTGCCCTAGATGGCGCCTTGGATTTTTGTTGCGGGGAGGATAAAGAGGGGAGCCTTGTCTGAGCGCAGCGAGTTTGGCTCCCCTCCCTCCCCGCAACAAAAATCCAAGGAGGGGGTCGCCATCTCGGGCGCGCCTTTCTTTGGTTACTTTCTTTGGCAAGACAAAGAAAGTGACTCAGCCCCGGCAGGGGATGAAACGAGGGATGCCCCACCAACAAAGAACACTCCCCGCCCCACGCTAGCGCCAGCGCAAACCCCAGCGCTATGATCAAACCCACACAAACACCCCGCCAGCACCCTGATGCCCGCTCCCCCCATCCTTCCCGACACTGCCACTGAAGACGCCTTCGCCAACGGCCCCTTCCCCGCCGCCCGGTTCATCAAGGAAATCGGCCGCGGCGCAGACGGCGCCCGCGCCCTGGTCAAGCACGATGCCCGTGCGCTCTTCACCGCCATGCTGGAAGGCCGCATCTCCGACGTGCAGCTCGGCGCCATCCTGATGGCCTACCGCATCAAGGGCGAAACCCCGGAAGAACTCGACGGCATGCTGGAGGCCACGCATGCGCATTGCCGGCCGCTGCCGGCACCGCACACGCCGCAGCATGCGTTGCCGGTCATCATCCCCAGCTACAACGGCGCCCGCCGCCAGCCGAACCTCGTGCCGCTGCTAGCCAAGCTGCTGGCGCGCGAAGGCGTGCCCGTGCTGGTGCACGGCATCCGCCGCTTCGACGGCCGCATCACCACGGCCACGTTGTTCGACGCGCTCGGCTGGCCCATCTGCGAACACATGGACGAAGCGCGCGAGCGCCTCGAGAACGATCGCCTCGCGTATGTGCCGATCGACGTGCTCTCGCCCGAGCTGTCGGCGCTACTGGACAAGCGCGAGATCGTCGGCCTGCGCAACTCTGCGCACACGGTGGTGAAGATGCTGCAGCCCATCGGCGGACATGCGCCGCACGAGGCCCTGCGGCTCGTCAGCTACACGCACCCGGAGTACCGCGACACGCTCACCGATTACTTCCTGCGCCATCCGGCCAATGTGCTGCTCGCACGCGGCACCGAAGGCGAAGCCGTGGCCGACGCGCGGCGCGGCAGCGCGGTGGAGTGGCTGCACGACGGCACGCACGAAACGGTCATCGAAGCGGTGGAAGGTTCGAGCGATGCTCCGCCCGCGTTGCCCGCCGGCACCGATGTGGCAGCGACGGCGCAGTGGATTGCAGCCGTGCTCGACGGCAAGGCGCCGGTGCCGGAGCCGATCGCCAAGCAGGTCCGCGCGATCGTACGGTGTGCATGCCCCGCGCCGACTGCCTGATCGATCGCTCTGTCTTGCCGCTTACCTGGACGGCAGCGGGATGCGCTCCGTCTCACCGGGCACGTGGGCGAAGGCGTCGCTCTCCCAGCGCTGCTTGGCGTCTTCGATGTCGGCCTTGTCGCTGGCCACGAAGTTCCAGTAGATGTGGCGGTGGCCGTCGGTCGGGTCGCCGCCCAGCAGCATCACGCGCGATGACACCTGCGCGGTGAGCATCACGTCGCCGCCCGGCTCCAGCACGGCGAGGTGGTGCGGGTCGAGCGCCTCGCCGTCGATCGTGACCGCGCCTTCGACGAGATACAGGCCGCGGTCCGCATGCTCGGGCGGGATCACCAGCGACGCGCCGGCCGCGAGTTCCAGCGCCACGTAGAGCGTGCGCGAATTCACCTTCACCGGCGACGTCAGCCCGAACGCATCGCCGGCAATCACCACGCCCTGCACGCCCGGGCAATCGAGCTTGGGCAACGTGCTGGCGGCGTGGTGTGCAAAGCTTGGCGCGACTTTCTCCTGGTCCTTCGGCAACGCCACCCAGGTCTGGATTCCATGCAGGCGGGCGCCGCGCTGGCGCACCCCGGGCGGGGTGCGTTCGGAATGCGTGATGCCGCTGCCGGCCGTCATCCAGTTCACGTCGCCGGGGACGATGGTCTGCACGCTGCCGAGGCTGTCGCGGTGGACCATGCTGCCGTCAAACAGGTAGGTGACGGTGGCCAGGCCGATGTGCGGATGCGGGCGCACGTCGATGCCCTCGCCGGGGGCGAAGTCCACTGGGCCCATGTGGTCGAAGAAGATGAACGGCCCGACCGTCTGCCTGGCCGCGGAAGGCAGCACGCGCTTGACCGAGAAGCCGCCCAGGTCGCGCACGTGCGGGCCGATGATGTGCTGGATGCTTGTCATGGGAACGCTCTCCTCAGCCGCGTTGGGCGAGTTCGGTGTCGATGCTGATCTCGACTTCCGTCATCAGCTTGTGCACGGGGCATTTGCCGGCCACGCGCAGCAGGTCGGCGCGCTGTTCGTCGGTCAGCTCGCCATGCAGGGTGAGCACGGTGCGCAGCGTGTAGCGGCCCTGGCGCTCCTGGCTGCCGTCATGCTCGACTGCCACGTCGATGGCGTCCAGCGGGTACTTGCGCTGGCGGGCGTAGAGCGTAACGGTCAGCGCCTTGCAGCTGGCCAGCGCAGCGTCGAAGTAGGCATGCGGGTCGGGCGCGCTGCCCTCGCCGGCCGGCCTCGGCACGTCGGTGTAGATCGTGCCTTCAGGGAAGGTGATCTTGTGGCGGAAGAGGCCTTCGGTGTCCTTGCTGACAACGATGGGCATGGCGGCTCCTGTAACGGTTTTTGCGATGTCCGGGCAGTGTAGCCAACTTGTGGAGCGGCGATGGCACGTGCGCCGGGCACCGCATGGCGTTGCTGTCAAAGCACATCCGGAGGCAGGTATGGCCGGGCAGGGGGCTTGATGGGCGCGCCCCCCTCAAGCGGCGCCGTTTTTCGCCGTTCTTCCGGTTAGAAGACATCCGTCCTGCCACAGCTCCGCTCACGCGTCACCTCCATGGTTTCTCGCCGGCCGCTTGTCGCCATTGCCGGCGGCATCGGCGTTCTCCTCGTTCTTGTCGGCCTGACCGTGATGGCGGGCTGGCTGCAGCATTGGCCGTGGGCGGTGAAGCTGGGCACCGACCAACTGCTGATGGTGTTTGCCACGGGACTGTATCTGACGCTGCTCGGTACGGGGCTGGGCGCGCTCGTCGCTGGCACGGTGCAGCCGGGCGCGCGATGGGCAGACCCGGCAGCGCGACTCTTGAGCGGTGCCGTTGTGGTGCTGTGCGGGCTGCGCTTGGCGGAGGTGGTCACGGGCTGGCCCGTCTCGCTCGATTTTCCGGGGCTGCATGCATGGCTCGATCGGCAATGGGTGACTGGCTGGATCGGCGGCATGCATCCGAGCCACGCGCTGGCGCTGGCGGCATCGGCCATGGCACTGAACCTCGTCCCCACACTGCGGCGGGCCCGTCGCACGCGATGGCTGTGGGGCCTCATCGGCGTGGCGATGCTGCTTTGCGCGGTCGACCTGCTGGGCCGTGCGATGGCGCTGGAGTACCTTTACCCCGCATGGCTGCGCTGGCGCGCATCGGACGTGGCCGCGGTCTGTACGCTCGTGGTGGTGACGGGCGTGCTGTGCGTGGCGCTGGCGCGGAATCCGGGGCTGCTGCGCATGCGACTGTCGCCGGAAGACACCATCGTGTGGATCAGCGGCACCTGCGTGATGCTGGCGGGGCTTGGCGCCACGATCACGGCGTTCATCATCCAGGTCGACAGCGCCAGCGTGATGTTTGGCATGACGCGGGCACGGGCGCTCGGCAGCTATGCACAGGAACTGGATCAGGTGCTCACCTTGCGCGCCGAAAGTCCGCGCCTCATCGCGGCGGCGACGCATGTCCAGGAGGCACTGCGCCATCCAGCCGACACCGCGGCGCGCCTGCGCGGCGCCACCGCGTTGCAGGCGTATCGCGACCAAGGCTATTCATACCTCCAGTTGCGCACCCTCGGCGGCGACGGCGTAGTCAGCCTCGGTGCGCCGGTGCGCGGTCCGGAACTGTCGATACCGCTGCACGTGGGGCTGGCCCCGGAGCGCGTTTCGCTGCAATGGGTACACGGTTTTGCGATGCGCACCGGAACGCCCGTCATGGCCGATGGCGCGCACATCGGCTGGCTGGTCGCCGAGCAGCCGCTGGCCAAAATGACGGCCCGCTACGCCGGCGTGCGCGATGCCGGCACGACGGAAACCTTCGCTATGTCAGGGCTGGATGCGCGTGGCCGGGCGATGTCTTTTCCGCAGCGCTTTGATGCGTACGTCTTCGAGCTGCCGGCCCTGACGGTGGACCGTCGGCCGCTGCCGTCGCGCCTGGCACTGGCAGGCCAGGCGGGCTACGGCCAATGGCAGGACATCCACGGCATGCCGACCTCGTTCAGCTATACGCCCATCGGTCATACCGGCCTGGCATTGATCAGCAAGATCGCGAGCGCGGAACTCTACGCACCCATGCGCGCGCAATTCGAGCGGCTGGCAGCGCTCATGGTGTGCGTGATGCTGGGCAGCGTGCTGGTGATCCGTCTGACGGTGCGGCCATTTGCCAACAGGCTCGCCGCTTCGGAGCGCGCGCTGCGCACGGCCAACGAAGACCTCGAGCGCCGCCGCGACGCGCTGCGCGCAAGCCGCGAACAACTGCGCCTGGTGGCCGACAACGTGCCGGCGCAGCTGAGCTACGTCGATCCCGACGGCATCCTGCGCTTTGCCAGCCGTACGATGCTCGAAGCGTTCGACTGCACCGAAGAGGCACTGCTTGAACGCCACGTCAGCGATATCTACACGTCAGAGGACTACCGCGCGCTGCTGCCGTACATGGCCGAGGTGCTGGCCGGTTATCCGGTGCAGTTCGAGATCACGTCCATGCGCACCGGCGTGCCGCGCTACCTGAGCGGCCACTACTCCCCCGATTACGACGACCGCGGCATGCTGCGCGGCTACTTCTCGATCCTGCAGGATCTGACCGCACGCACCACGGCCGAGCAGGCCCTGGCGCGCAGCGAACGCGCGCTCAAGCTGGTGCTCGACAACGCGCCGCTGCTCGTCTCGTACATCGATCCGCATGGAATCTTCACGTTCTGCAACGTCACACACGCGCGCTGGCTGCAGCGCACGCCGGAGGAGGTCTGCGGCCAGCCGGCCGAGCAGGTTTTCACACCGGGCACGTATGCCCTGCTGGCGCCCTATCTGCAGCGCGCGGTGCGCGGCGAGCCGGTCGAGTTCGAGATCACCGCGCCGTGGTACGAAAAGGCGCACGCGAGCGGGACGCGCAGCCCCACGCGACACTTCCGCGGGCAGCTTGTGCCAGACGCGGCCGAGACCGCCGACGGGCGCTACGGCATCTACGCGTTCGTCCAGGACGTGACCGAAGCCAAGCGCAGCGAGATGGAGCTCTCGCGCATGGCGCGCTTCGATGCCCTCACCGGCCTGCCCAACCGCTACGAACTGTACGAACGCCTGCGGGCGGCGCTGAAACGCCGCCACCGCGTGCCCGCATCGCTGGGCGTGCTGTATCTCGACGTCGACCACTTCAAGCGCATCAATGACACCTACGGCCACGCCGCCGGCGATGCGGTCCTCGTGGAGGTCGCCCAGCGGCTGCAGCGTGCCGTGCGCCGCACGGACACGGTGGCCCGACTCGCAGGTGACGAATTCATCATCCTTCTCGACCCCATCGACGCGCCCGAGGATGCGTTGCACACGGCACAGAAGGCCATCAACGCGATCCGCCCCCCGATTCACCTCCCCGGCGACATGGTGGTGCACGTCACCGCGAGCATCGGCGTGGCCTGCCCGGGGCCCGAAATAAGCGACCCGGACGCCGCGTTGCGTGAGGCGGACCAAGGCCTGTACTGGGCCAAGTCACGTGGCCGTGACACGGCAGCCTAGCCGCGAACCGATGGCCCGATTGCCGGTCTATGACAGGGTGCGCCGCCGAATTTGCTGCGGCGCAAACATCACACTATCGGAGCAAATCTTCTAATTTACGGGAACTATCAACCGCTCAAAAAAGTCCTATTAGCACTCATCCGGTTGGAGTGCTAACATGCCTCTCCAAACCTCCACTGGATTTCGACAGGAGTCCTGAGTGAACGCAATCATTCCCGTGAACACCGCTTCCGCCATCGCCACGCAGCCGTCGGCCAACGCGTGGGCGCTGGCGTTCCCCGGCAACCTGGGCAACATCGACGCCTACATCCAGAGCGTCAACCGGGTGCCGATGCTGTCTGCCGAAGAAGAACGACAGCTCGCGCGCGACTATCGCGCCACCGGCAATCTCGATTCCGCCCGCCGCCTGGTGCTCTCGCACCTGCGCCTGGTGGTGTCGATCGCCCGTCAGTACCTCGGCTACGGCCTGCCGCATGCCGACCTGATTCAGGAAGGCAACATCGGCCTGATGAAGGCCGTCAAGCGCTTCGATCCTGACCAGGGCGTGCGTCTCGTTTCGTACGCAATGCACTGGATCAAGGCCGAGATGCACGAGTACATCCTGAAGAACTGGCGCATGGTCAAGGTGGCCACCACCAAAGCGCAGCGCAAGCTGTTCTTCAATCTGCGCAGCCACAAGCAGGACGCGCAGGCGACGTTCACGTCCGACGAGATCGACGCCGTGGCCGCCGAGCTGAACGTCAAGGGCGCCGAGGTACGCGAGATGGAAACGCGCCTCTCGGGCGGCGACATCGCGCTGGAAGGCCAGATGGATGACGGCGAAGAGTCGTTCGCTCCGATCGCCTACCTGGCCGACACGCACAACGAGCCGACCCGCGTGATCGAAGCGCGCAGCCACGACCGCCTGCAAAGCGAAGGCATCGAGACGGCGCTGGCCAAGCTCGACGACCGCAGCCGCCGCATCATCGAAGCGCGCTGGCTGAACGTGAACGACGATGGATCGGGCGGCGCCACGCTGCACGAGTTGGCAGACGAGTTCGGCGTTTCGGCCGAGCGCATCCGCCAGATCGAAGCCGCAGCGATGAAAAAGATGAAGGGCGCCCTGCAGGCCTTTGCGTAATTGCCGCTTCCAGCCATAAGAAAGCCCGCCAGACTTGGCGGGCTTTTTCTTTGGGCACCTGCGGCGGCTGTGCGGATCAGTCGAGCAGCAGCTTGATGTCGTGCGCGATCGGCTCGGGGCCCTGGCCGTGCTTGATGAACAACCGCAGGTTGCCCTTCGGATCGAACATGTAGCTGCCCGCGGTGTGGTCCATCGTGTAGTTGTCCGGCGAGCTGCCGGGCACCTTGCTGTAGTACACCTTGAAGTCTTTCGCGACCTTCTGCAGCTCGGCCTCGTTGGCGGGGCGCAGACCGATGAAACGCGGGTCGAACGCCGGCACGTACTTGGCCAGCAGGTCCTGCGTGTCGCGCTCGGGGTCGACGGTCACGAACAGCACCTGCACGCGGTCGGCGTCCTTGCCGAGGGTATCCATCACGGCGCGCAGTTCGGCCAGCGTGGTCGGGCACACGTCGGGGCAGTGCGTGTAGCCGAAGAACATCACGACGACCTTGCCCCGGAAGTCCTGCAGCGTGCGGCGCTTGCCGGTGTGGTCGGTGAGCGAGAAATCGGTGCCGAAGCTCTTGGAGCCGGTGATGTCCAGATTCTTGAAGGCCGGCTTGTCGGTGCACGCGGCCAGGGCCAGCACGGCGGTTGCAAGCACGGCAAACAGCGTGGCACGGAATGGTCGGAACGAAAGCATGGTCGTCAGGTTGAAAGGAGGCCGCCTAGCGTAACGCCTGCGGCACTCACTTGCCGATGTGGGCATGCGTCACAGCGTCGCGCCCGGCGTCAGGGTGGGGCCGAACTTGAAGTAGTGGTCCACCAGCAGCGCGGCAAACAGGATGGAGAGATACACGATCGAATAGCGGAAGGTCTTCTGCGCCAGCGCATCGGAGTAATTGCGGTACATGCGCCACGCATAGGCGAGAAAGCCGAAGCCGAGCAGCAGCGCCGTCCCGAGGTAGATGTAGCCGCTCATGCCATACACGAACGGGAGGATGGTCGCGGCGATCATGATCAGCGTGTACAGCAGGATGTGCAGCAGCGTGTATTTCTCGCCGTGGGTGATCGGTAGCATCGGCAGGCCGGACTTGGCGTAGTCGGCGCGGCGGTACAACGCCAGCGCCCAGAAGTGCGGCGGCGTCCAGGTGAAGATGATCAGCACCAGGATCCACGCCTCGGCCGGCACGCTGTTGGCGACCGCGGCCCAGCCCAGCGCCGGCGGCATCGCACCGGACAGGCCCCCGATCACGATGTTCTGCGGCGTGGCCGGCTTGAGCAGCAACGTATAGATGATCGCGTAGCCGATGAAGGTGGCGAAGGTCAGCCACATCGTCAGGTCGTTGGCGAACACGTGCAGCGTCCACATACCTGCACCGCCCAGCACCACCGAGAACACCAGGATCTGCCGCGTGCCCAGCTCGCCGCTGGCCGACGGGCGCCAGGCCGTACGGCGCATCATCGCGTCGATCTTGCGCTCGACCAGGCAGTTGATCGCGAAGGCGGCACCGGCAAACAGCCAGATGCCGACCGCGCCGCCAATGAGCACCGGCCACGGCACCATGCCCGGCGTGGCCAGGAACATGCCGATGACGGCGCAGAACACGGCGAGCTGCGTGACGCGCGGCTTGGTCAAGGCTGCGTACTGCGCCGCGGTATGTCGCCAGCCGGGGAGTTGAGTGGAAGTCGAGGGAGAAGCCACGGTATTCATGGGAAACGGTCAGACGGCGGCCACTGCCGCAGGCATTGGCACGCGCGCCCGCGCGAGCCCGATCAGGTAATGCAGGCGCACCATCAGCAGCAGCAGCATCGCTGCTCCACCGTTGTGCGCCACGGCAGCCAGCAACGGCCACCCAAGCACGATGTTCGATAGGCCGGTGCCGAGCTGCACCGCCAGTACGATGAGCAGCACGGTCGCCACGCGGCCCATGCCGTCGATACGCCGCGCACGAAGCCCTAACCACACCAGGTAGCTCAGCACGACCACGGCAAACACGCGGTGCGTCCAGTGGATGGCGACAAGCGCATCGTGGGAAATGAACTCACCGCCGGCGGTACGGCCGAGCTGGCGCCAGAATGTGAAGCCGTGCGCAAAATCCATCGGCGGAACCCACTGGCCGTTGCACAGCGGGAAGTCGGTACAGGCGAGCACCGCATAGTTCGTACTGACCCAGCCGCCCAGCGCGATCTGCACGATCAGCAGCACGAGGCCGGCGACGGCCGCCGCGCGCAGTGAAGCGGCACGCTCGTCCACCCGGCGCGGCGCATCGTTCTTGCAGCCGAGCCAGATGAGCAACGCGAGCAGCGACATGCCCAGCAGCAGGTGCGTCACCACAATCGCCGGCTGCAGCTTCAGCGTGACGGTCCACGCGCCGAATGCGCCCTGCACGCACACCAGCGCGAGCACGGCCGTCGCATACCACGGAGATTGCTTCAACTCCCGGCGCTTGACCCATGCCACCACGACCAGCGTGATGATCAGCACGCCCACCGCCATCGCAAAGTAGCGGTGCGTCATCTCGATCCACGCCTTCATCCACGTGACCGGGCCGCTGGGCATCGCAAGCTGCGCAGCATGGATGTCGTCGCGCGCGTGGAACGGGTTGGACGTGCCGTAGCAGCCGGGCCAATCCGGACAGCCGAGGCCCGAATCGGTCAGCCGCGTGAAGCTGCCGAACATGATCAGGTCCAGCGTCAGGAACGCCGTGATCCACACCAGCTTGCGATACTTGTTGCGGTCACCCTTGACCAGCACGTAGCACAGCGGGATCAGCGCGATCAGGATGCCGATGGAAGCGAGTTGCAACAGCATGGCTTATCCGATGCGCGAATACTTGAGCAGACGCGTGAGGTCCCCGCGGACCTTTTTCGGGTCGGGATCCTTCGGGAACTGCATCATCAGGTTGCCAAGCGGGTCCACCAAGAAGAGATGATCGGCGGGCAATGTCTTGCCATCGGTCAGCCAGTTCCCGGGCAACTGGGGCGCCCGCAGGAAGCGCACGGCGGCGTAGTCGTCGTTGTAGGCCTGGACGAGGCGCGGGTCGATGTCGCCGCGGTCGGTGACGAGCCAGACGGGAACGATGCGGTCGCGGTCCGGCCCTTGGCCGATGCGCAGCTGGCGCATGGTGAAGAGCTTGCGCGCGCAGTGGTCGTCGCAGGCGCTGCCGTCCACCGACACCATCAGCCACTTGCCCTTGAGGCTCGCGAGCGGCACTTCGGCGCCGTGCTCGTCCTGCACCATGAGGTTGGCCGGGATCGGGCGCTGCGGGTCGACCAGCGTGCCATACGCCGCCTTGCCGCCGGCGGGCGTGAAGACGTAATAGGCGAGGTACGACGCAATCACCGGGGACGCACACACCAGCAGCAGGAACAGCATCATCAAGCGGCCCCGGCGTGTGCGTGCGTCGATGCGCGGGTCGGCGGGGGCTTCGAGCGTGCCCGGCGCGGTTTCCTGATTCACCATGTGATTCCCAATCCATGTGGCTGCGGCACTAAGCCGCAACGCGAGTTCGTATTCACGCGGGCTCTGAAGCGCCCGCCAAGCGACGATAGCGTCGCACGCCGTAGAAGACCATCAGCCCCAGCACCCCAGCGGCCATTGCAAACCACTGGAATGCGTAGCCGTAATTGCGGTCGGCGCCCAGGTCGGCGCGCGGCCAATCGCGCGCCAGGCCGTCCTGCGCGTCGGATTCCTGCTGTACCACGAACGGTTGCAGCGGCATGCCGATTTCGCGCGCGAACGCGTCGAGGTCGATATTCTGCCTAAGTCGCTGGCCGGCTTCATCCGCGGCGTCCTTTCCGCCCAGGCTGAAGACACGGCTGGCATGGGGCACGGCCATCCCTTCGACCTGCACTTCCCCGGCGGGGGTGGTGTATGGCGCAATGCGTGTGCGGTCGACCGGATCGCGCGGCAGCCAGCCGCGATTGACGAGCACGGCGCGCCGGCCGGCGCCCTCCAGCACCAGCGGAATCAGCACCTCGAAGCCCGGGCGCGACACGCCGTTGGTCACATGGGGCCGGTTTTCGAGCAAAACCGTGTGCGCCACATCGAATGTGCCGCGCAGCAGCACCGGCCGATACAGCACCGCATCGGCTGCCACCGGCTGCGCAGTAATGCGCTGGGCCGGCGCATTCTGCAAGGCGACGATGCGCGCCTGCCGCTCAATGCGCTCGTGCGCACGCTGGAGCTGCCAGCGGCCGAGCGCGCACGTGAGGGCGATCAGCGCCACACCGGCGATCATCGGCACGGGCGCAAACCAGTCGCGCAGCGGCACCCGCACGGTCATTGCGCGCCCTCGGTGAGATAATCCACCACGCCCGTTTCCAACCTATCCGCCTCCATGCGCATCGTCGTTGCCATCGCGTTCCTGCTGATTCTCGGCAGCCTTGCCTCCGCACTGTTCTTCCTGATGCGCGACAAGGGCCACAGCAGCCGCACCGTCCGCTCGTTGATGTTCCGCGTCGGCTTTTCGATTGCGCTGTTCATCTTCATCCTGGTGGCCAACCGGCTGGGCTGGATCCACAGCACCGGCATTCCCATGGGCCAGTAGCGGCGCAATCGGCCGGCAGAAAAACGAAAACGCCGCAGCGGTGTCCCGTCTGCGGCATTGTCTTGGCAGGATCATCGGGCAGCGCGAGGCCGCCCCAATCCTACGCTCGGTTTATAGCCAGTACACGACCACGTACAGGCCAAGCCACACCACGTCCACAAAGTGCCAGTACCACGCGGCGCCCTCGAACGCGAAGTGGTGCTCCGGCGTGAAATGGCCCTTGATCACGCGGCCCAGCACCACCGCCAGCATGATCGCGCCCATCGTCACGTGGAAACCGTGGAAGCCGGTAAGCAGGAAGAACGTCGAGCCATAGATCCCCGAGGTCAGCTTCAGGTTGAGTTCGTGATAGGCGTGAATGTACTCGTACGCCTGGAAGCCCATGAACGTGAAGCCCAGGATGATCGTCAGCAGCAGACCCTGGATCACCTGCGCGCGCTTGCCTTCACGCAGCGCGTGGTGGGCCCAGGTGAGCGTCACGCCGGAGGTCAGCAGGAGCGCGGTGTTGATCGTCGGGATCGGCCACGGGCCCATCGTCGTGAACGGTGCCACCGTGCCGGCGGGGCCGGCGTTCGGCCAGATCGCGTTGAAGTCGGGCCACAGCAGCTTGTTGTTCAGGTCGCCCAGCCACGGCATGGAGATGGTGCGGGCATAGAACAGCGCACCGAAGAACGCCGCGAAGAACATCACTTCCGAGAAGATGAACCAGCTCATCGACCAGCGGAACGAGGCGTCTACGCGGTCGCCATACCGGCCGCCTTCCGACTCCGAGATGGCGTCGGCAAACCAGGCGCGCAGCACGAACAGGAACCACAGCAGGCCGATCAGGAACGTCCACGGCGCCCACGGCTGGGCGTTCACCCACGCTGCGGAGCTCAGCAGCACGATCAGCAGGCCGACGCTCGCCGAAATCGGATGCCGCGACGGCCCGGGCACGAAGTAGTACGGAGCATTCGCTCGATTCGCACTCATCTCTTTTTCTCCAGCTCTGTTTTTTTAAGAATCCACTCGATGTTGCCCGGCCTCACCGCCTCACCACCGACTGCGCAGGCCGTCTCCTCAACCCACCGCTCAACCGACCACGGCGCGCACGATCATCAACAGCACGACGATGAACAGCACCGCCGCCAGAACGCCCGCGATGATCACGTGCACAGGGTTCAGCTGCGCCATGTCGCGGTCGTGATCCTGGCCTTTGCGCACACCGAAGAAGGACCAGAACACCGCCTTCATCGTCTGCGCGAAGGATGCGCGCCGTCGGGTCGCTTCTTTCAGTTCGTCCATGTCCTCACGTTCCCCTACCGGGCACGGTGGGCGCCTGCGCCACCGGCTTGCCGATTTCAAAGAAAGTGTAGGACAAGGTGATCGTCTTCACGTCCTTCGGAAGATCCGGATCAATGACAAACACCACCGGCATCTCGCGCGATTCGTTGGCGGCCAACGTCTGCTGCTTGAAGCAGAAACACTCGATCTTCTTGAAGAACTCGGTGGCCTGCTTGGGCGCATAGCTCGGGATGGCCTGAGCCTCGACCGTGCGCCCCTCCTTGTTTACTACCTCGTAGACGATCTGGCTGATCTCGCCCGGGTGGACTTCCATGCTGTTCTGGACCGGGCGGAAGCGGAACGGCCCCTGGCTGTTCGAATCGAACTCCACCGTGATCGTGCGCGTCTGGTCGACCTGCGTGTTGCGCAGCGCCCCGCCGTCGTAATCGCGCGTGGTCAGCACGTTGATGTTCGTGACCTCGCAGATCTTCTTGTACAGCGGCACGAGCGCATAGCCGAACCCGAACATCATCACCACCACGACGGCCAGCTTGCCGAGCATGGCCCGGTTCAGGCCGCGGTCAGCAGCGCTGGTGTCTTCGGAGGGCTCCGGCTTGGCCGGCGTTTGGCTCATGTGCGGTCTCGCTCAGCGATCGGTGTTGCCGCGGCCGGCTATGCGCCGAACACGACGCGCTTGAAAATCACACCCAGAAAGAAAACCAACGCAATCGTGGCAAGGATGAACGCGAGACGCCGGTTGCTGGCACGCTGCTCGGGCGTTGGGCTTTTTTCTGGATTCGACATCGTTGTCCGGAGGATCGCGAGGCCGGCACCGGCCAGCCCCGCGACACCTGCATTACTTGACCAGCGGCGGTTCTTCAAAGGTGTGGAACGGCGCCGGCGAAGGCACGGTCCACTCCAGGCCTTCCGCGCCATCCCACGGCTTGTCGGCAGCCTTCTCGCCACCGCGGTACGACGGCAGCACCACGAAGAAGAAGAAATACACCTGCATCAGGCCGAAGCCCAGCGCACCGATCGACGCGATCGCGTTGAAGTCGGCGAACTGCTGCGGGTAATCCGCATAGCGGCGCGGCATGCCGGCCAGGCCCAGGAAGTGCATCGGGAAGAACGTGAGGTTGAAGGTGATCATCGAACCCCAGAAGTGGATCTTGCCGCGCGTCTCGCTGTACATGTAGCCCGACCATTTCGGACCCCAGTAGTAGAAGCCCGCGAACAGCGCGAACAGCGAACCGGCCACCAGCACGTAGTGGAAGTGCGCCACCACGTAGTAGGTGTCCTGCAGCTGGATATCGATCGGGGCCACGGCCAGGATCAGGCCCGTGAAGCCGCCCACGGTGAACACGAAGATGAAACCGATCGCAAACAGCATCGGCGTCTCGAACGTCATCGAGCCGCGCCACATCGTGGCCACCCAGTTGAAGATCTTCACGCCGGTCGGCACCGCGATCAGCATCGTCGCGTACATGAAGAACAGCTGGCCCGTCACAGGCATGCCCGTCGTGAACATGTGGTGCGCCCACACGATGAACGACAGGATGGCGATCGACGCCGTGGCGTACACCATCGAGCTGTAGCCGAACAGCGGCTTGCGCGCGAAGGCCGGCACGATCTGGCTGATGATGCCGAACGCCGGCAAGATCATGATGTACACCTCGGGGTGCCCGAAGAACCAGAAGATGTGCTGGTACATCACCGGGTCGCCGCCGCCGGCTGCCGAGAAGAAGCTCGTGCCGAAGTGGCGGTCGGTCAGCACCATGGTGATCGCGCCTGCCAGCACCGGCATCACGGCGATCAGCAGGTACGCCGTGATCAGCCATGTCCAGCAGAACATCGGCATCTTCATCAGCGTCATGCCGGGTGCGCGCATGTTCAGGATGGTCACGATGATGTTGATCGCGCCCATGATCGACGAGGCACCCATGATGTGGACAGCAAAGATGGCCATGTCCATGCCCGGGCCCATCTGCACCGACAGCGGCGCATACAGCGTCCACCCCGCGGCGGTGGCACCGCCCGGCACGAAGAACGAGCCCACCAGCAGGATCGCCGCAGGCGGCAGCAGCCAGAAGCTGAAGTTGTTCATCCGCGCGAAGGCCATGTCGGAGGCCCCGACCTGCAGCGGAATCATCCAGTTCGCAAAGCCCACGAAGGCCGGCATGATCGCGCCGAACACCATGATCAGGCCATGCAGCGTGGTGAACTGGTTGAACAGCTCCGGATGGAAGAACTGCAGGCCCGGCTGGAACAGCTCCAGGCGGATCAGCAGCGCCAGCGTGCCGCCCGAGAGCAGCATCATGAACGAGAACAGCAGGTACAGCGTACCGATGTCCTTGTGGTTGGTCGCAAGCAGCCAGCGGCGCCAGCCGTGCGGATGGTCGTGCGCGTGGTCGTCTCCATGACCGTGCGCGTGATCTTGCGGGTGCGTAACAGCGGTGCTCATCGAAGAACTCCTTGGGTTCGGTTCGTCACGCAGACGATCAATCAGCCGGCGCTGCGGTCTTGCGCCGCAGTCGCCTGTTGGGACGCCACCTTGCCGGCGGATTCTGTTGCAGCGGTCTTGGCGCCGCCGCCTTCCGGCATCTTGCCGCCGCGCGCATCCTTCACCTGCGAAGGCTGCAGCAGATCACCCGTGTGGTTACCCCAGTTGTTGCGCTCGTAGGTGACGACGGCGGCGATCTCCACATCGTTGAGCGCCGACGCCCAGGGCGGCATCGCAGCCTTGCCGTGCAGCACGATGTTCAGGTGCTCAGCCAGCGGGCCGTTCGCAATCTTCGAGCCGTCCAGCGCCGGGAACGGGCCGCCGCCCTTGCCGTTCGGCTGGTGGCACACCGCGCAGTTGGCGGCGTAGACCTTCTCGCCGCGCGACTTCAGCTCGTCCAGCGTGTAGGTCTTGTTCGGGTCATCGGCCTTCGCGGCCATTTCCTTCTTCTTGCCGTCGACCCACTTGGTGTAGTCATCCTGCGAAAGCACACGCACGACGATCGGCATGAAGGCGTGTTCCTTGCCGCACAGCTCCGCGCATTGGCCGCGGTACACGCCGACCTTCTCCGCCCTGAACCACGTGTCGCGCACGAACCCCGGAATCGCATCCTGCTTGACGGCAAATGCCGGCACCATCCACGAGTGGATCACGTCGTTGGCCGTGGTCACGATGCGCACCTTGCGATTGACCGGCACGACGAGTTCGTTGTCGACCTCGACCAGGTACGTGTTGCTCTTGGGCGCCTGGTTGTTGATCTGGTCGCGCGGGGTGGTGAGCGTGGAGAGGAACGAGATGCCCTCGCCTTCGCCCTTCAGGTAGTCATAACCCCACTTCCACTGGTAGCCGGTGGCCTTGATGGTGAGGTCGGAATTGGTGGTGTCCTTCATGGCGACCACGGCCTTGGTGGCCGGCAGCGCCATCCCGATCACGATCAGGAACGGCACGATGGTCCAGATGATTTCAACCGTGGTGCTTTCGTGGAACGTCGCAGGCTTGTGGCCGACCGACTTACGGTGCTTGAAAATGGAGTAGAACATCACCCCGAACACACCGATGAAGATCACGATACAGATGATCAGCATCATCCAGTGCAGCCAATGGATCTCGGCAGCGATCTTGGTGACCGGGGGCGCGAGATTGAGCTGCCGCACTGCGGGGCCGCCCGGCATGTCTTCCACTGCCAGGGCCGTTTGACTGAGGGCGAGGAGTGAGCCTGCCGCCAGCAAACTTGCCAATGTCTTATTCAACATTTTCATTTTTCGTTGTCCCACAATTTACAGATTCCACTCTGCCCCGGCGCGAGGCTCACGGAACGTGGGGTGGCGGCCCAAGCTCCAAACACCGGGAAAGCTCGTCTGCGAAACGTCGCCGGCCGGCAGGATCAAGAAACCTCCCCACCCGCACGACGCGCCCGCTCGAACACAGCGCGACCTGCTCTCGCAGCGGATCCTCCAGCTCCACCCGCACCCAGCGTGCGTTGAAGACGTGGCGAATCCGTCGGTTCGCAAAAACCTGCTCGATCACCAGCGCATCGTCGTCCAGCCAGACGTGCTCGTAATCGGAGGCGTGGCGGGCATAGTACAGCAATGCCCATCCGAGAATCGCGACCTCCAGTCCCGAGAAAGGCAACACCAACCAGGCGCCTTGCCACGCAAAGAACGAAGCGATCGCGAACGAGAGGATGACAATCGAGAGGTAGAACCAGCCGACCTGGCGAGGTGAAAGCGAGCAGTTTCGCTTCATGAGCCAGTTCTTCCGCGGCGATTCCGGGATGTTGGAGGCGCCGCACGCTGGCTGGAGCGCGATTCCAATGTCGTGCATTGAACCACTCCTGCCTCGGATGCATACCCGTACGGTTCGCCCGTGGCAAAAAACGGGATAGGCCTTTGGGGGACTGCTGCGACAAACTGGCGCATTATATGTTTGCAATTGACCCCAAACAAGGCAAAGCGCCTTTATGCAAGTCCCGGCTTGACAAGACCCCGTCAATACCGTTGTTGGCCGCGGAAGCGTTTCAGGCGCGCGGTTTGCGACCGATCTGGTCGATCGGAATCATGGCCCTGCCTTGCTCGTCCAGCGCCTGCCGGAGGCTCGGCGCGAGCTTCCAGGCGTGGCCGTAAACGACTTCGAAGGTCAGCGGAATGAGCCCGTCCGGATTGCGCTGGGCGTCGAGCGCGTCAAATAGCCGCTGGCGCCACCGCGGCGTATGCAGGCCCGCACCGGCGAGGCTGCGGCCCGCTTCATCGGCCAGCCCCGCCATGCCGCCCAGCAGATGCACATCGGCCAGCAGCGCCTGCGGGGTTTCGTACGTGATGGTGAGCTGCTCCATGTCCATCACGGGCGTGGACCAGCGGCTGTGCACGAGCATGTCGCCAATGTCGTGCATGTCGACAAAGCGCAGCGTGTGGACGCCCGCGTCGATGCCCGCCAGCGCACTGCGCAGCTCGCGCAGCGTATCGGGCCCGAACAGGCTGAACATGAGCAGCCCGCCCTCCGACGTCACGCGGTGCCACTCCGGAAAGATCGCGTGCGGCGCCGGATCCCAGTGCAGCGCCAAGTTCGACCAGAGCAGGTCGAACGACGCAGCGGCAAACGGCAGCGCCCGAAAATCGGCCTGGGCGAAATCGAATACGGGGCGCTTCTTCAGCAGGCGACCGAGCCAGCCGGCATCGGTGCGCTGCGGGTCAAGCGTCTGCGCCCGCGCCAGCATGGCGGCAGACCAGTCCACGCCGCAGATCTGCGCATCCGGATACTGCGCACGCAGCACCGCCAGCCCTTGCCCGAGGCCGCATCCGAGGTCGAGCGCGCGCGACGGCGTGGCCTTGATATAGGACAGCCGATCGTGCATGCGGCTGCCGACCTCGCGCAGCAGGAAATCCACGTCGGCGAAACGCGCGGCGCGGCGGTCGAAGGCGCGCCGCAGGGCGGCAGGACGGGCGAGGATGGGATCGGACATCAAAGAACCAGCGGGAAACTGCGGTTGCCAAGTATACCGGCGCGCAGTTTGAGGCGCCGTCCGATGGCGCCATGGCCGCCAAACGGCTTAGATAGCGGTTTTTTGATGCTCAAACACGCGTTATCTGCATGGTTTCGCGCCGGTTTGCGGGAGTTGCTGCCGTGCGCGTGCGCTGTGTGCGGTGCGGTCCAGCGCGAGCTCGTCTGCGCCGGCTGCATGGACGACCTTGCCCCGCTGCTCGGCAGGCGCCGCTGCATACAGTGCGCCATTGCGCTGGAAACGCGGCATCTTGCCCGCCATTGCCACGCCTGCCTCGCCGGCGCGCCCGACTTTGATGCGACCGTCACCCTTGCGGATTACGGCTGGCCGCTCGACCATCTCGTCACCGGATTGAAGTTCCGCGGCCAGTTGCCGCTCGCCGGCTGGCTGGCAGGTCGGCTCGGGGAGGCGTTGCGCGCCGCGCCGGGTAGGCTGCCGGACGTCCTGGTACCGGTGCCGCTCGCCCCCGCACGCCTGCGCTTGCGCGGCTACAACCAGGCGTGGGAGATCGCGCGGCGGCTGGAGGGGCAGTTGCAGATCGCCGCCCTGCCCACCGCCTTGCGGCGCGTGCGCGACAATCCCGCTCAGGCCACGCTGGACCGCGCCGAGCGGCTCGCCAACCTGCACGGTGCGTTTGTCGTCGCCGAGCCGGCCCGCATCGCCGGGCGCCATGTCGGCGTCGTGGACGATGTGATGACCACCGGCACCACGCTCGGCGAGATCGCCACGCAACTCAAACGCGCGGGCGCGCTGCGCGTCACGAATGTCGTGGCCTTGCGCACGCCGTGACGGCGTGCTTATGCGACATTCTGTCGCGCCCGCCACCGAACGCTGTGGCGGCGTGACAACCCTTCCCAATGTGGATAAGCTCGCCGCCGGAGTTTTCCCGCCATCGCAGCCATGTTCAACGTCGTCCTCGTCGAGCCCGAAATCCCGCCCAACACGGGCAACGTGATCCGCCTGTGCGCCAACACGGGCGCGCAGTTGCACCTGATCGAACCGCTGGGCTTTCCGCTTGAAGACGCGCGCATGCGGCGCGCGGGCCTGGACTACCACGAGTACGCGACGATGCGCGTGCATGCCGATTGGGGCGCCTTTCTGCGCAATGCGCAACCTGATCCCAGCCGCATGTTCGCGCTCACTACGCGCGGCTCGACGCCGTTTGCCAGCATGGCCTTCCAACCCGGAGACTGGTTCGTGTTCGGATCCGAAACGCGCGGATTATCCGAAGAACGACGCGAGTGGTTTCCGGCGTCACAGCGCATCCGCCTGCCGATGCGCCCCAACAACCGCAGCCTGAATCTGTCGAACACCGTGGCGGTGGTCGTCTTCGAGGCGTGGCGGCAGAACGGATTCGCGGGCGGCGCCTGAACACACAGCGCCGCACCCCGTCCTAGCGCGCGGACTCCGACTTGGCGTCGCGTTGCAAGAGGCGCTCCACCGCGCGCGCGGGCGCCAGCCCTTCGAACAGGACTTCGCAGACGGTAAACGTGATCGGCATATCGACGCCCCGGTCACGAGCCAGTGCCGCGACCGCGCGTGCGCAACGCACGCCCTCGGCAACATGACCGAGGCTGTGCAGGATGTCGTCGAGCGTGCGGCCTTGCGCAAGCTGCATCCCGACTGTCCGGTTGCGTGACAGATCACCGGTGGCGGTGAGCAGCAGATCGCCCATGCCGGTGAGTCCCATGAAAGTCTCCGGCCGGCCGCCAAGCGCAAGCCCAAGGCGCGTCATCTCGGCCAGCCCGCGCGTGACCAGCGCGGCGCGCGCGTTCAGGCCCAGGCCGAGGCCGTCCGCGGCACCAGTGGCGATCGCGAGCACGTTCTTGACCGCGCCGCCCACCTCCACGCCGACCAGGTCGTCGCTTGCATACACGCGCATGGCGTGATGGTGAAAGCCGCGCTGCGTGAACCTGCACAGCGTGTCGTTGGTCGATGCGACGGTCATCGCGCACGGCAGGCCCTGTGCGACTTCCTTGGCGAAGCTGGGGCCGGACAGCACACCGGTTGCCAGATCGCTGCGCCCGGTCTGGCGAAGGACCTCTGCAACGATGGCGTGGGGCAATGCTCCCGTCTCGGGGTCGAAGCCCTTGCACAGCCAGATGACGTTGCTCACGCCGCCATGCTCGGCAACGGCACGCGTCAGATCGGCCAAGCCCGCCACGGGCGATGCAATGACGGCGAGTGCGTCGTCACCCGCTGCGTGGTCGAGCGCCGCTTGCAGGTCATCGGAAAACCGCAGCATTGCCTGCAGCGCGATGCCCGGCAGATACGTTGCATTGACGTGCGTGGCGGCCATCTGCGCAACGAGGCTGGCATCGCGGCCCCACAGCACGACATCGTGCGATTGCGCGGCATGGCTGGCGAGGGCGGTGCCCCAGGCGCCGGCACCCAGAACGGAAATTCGCATGCGCGTGTTCAACATCGGTCAGGCAAAAAAATACCCGCGCGAGCGTGCGGCCGGCGCGGGCTTCAGGCGCGGTGCGCCTCGTCTTCAGTGCGTGGCCTTCGAGCCGTCCGGCATCACCAGACCGGCGCCGCCGCCCTGGGCTTGCGCCTCTTCCATCGCGGCAGCCAGGCGTTGCTCGTACAGCGCCTGGAAGTTGATCTCGGCCAAGTGGATCGGCTGGAAGCCGGCGCGGCCAATGGTGTCGGCAATGTTCGAGCGCAGGTACGGGTACACGATGGTCGGACAGGCGATGCCCAGCAGCGGGTCCATCTGCTCGGCCGGCACGTTGCGGATGTCGAAGATACCGGCTTGCTTGGCTTCCACCAGGAAGGCGACCTTTTCCTTGACCTTGGTCGTGACCGTGCCGATGACGACCACTTCAAACACGCCCTCGGCCAGTTGCGAAGCGGACACGTCCACCTGCACTTCCACGGTCGGCTGTTCCTGCTCGAGGAAGATGTGCGGCGAGTTGGGCTGCTCCAGCGACAGATCCTTCAGGTAGACGCGCTGAATGTTGAAGAACGGCTGGCCATCCTGGCCCGGTTGCTGTTGTTGCTGGTCGCTCATGACTCGCCTTCAAAATGGATGTGGTCAGTGCTTGGCGGAACGCGTCCGCCGTGCAAGACGCGTATGGTACATGAGGCAATGGTGCAGGCCATTGCGAGGACACCTAAAAATACAACGCCCGGTCAAGGCCGGGCGTTCTGTGTGGCAAGCGCGTCGCCAGGTCAGGCGGCCAGCAGCGGCACCAGGCCGCCTTCGCGGTCCAGCGCGGACAGATCATCAAAGCCGCCGATGTGTCGATCGTCGATGTAGATCTGCGGCACGGTGCGGCGGTTCGTGCGCGCCATCATCTCTTCGCGCTTGCCGGGTTCGCGGTCGATCAGGATCTTTTCGATCTGCTCGACGCCGCGCTGCTTCAGGAGTCGTTCCGCTGCCACGCAATAGGGGCAGACGGTGGTGCTGTACATGACCACGTGCGCCATAACATCAAACCTCGTTGTCTTTTCGTTACTTCACGACCGGAAGGCCTGCCTGCTGCCAGGCGGCCAATCCGCCCTCGAGCGAATAGACCTCACTGTAACCGGCCTGCTTCAACACTGCTTGCGCCCGCCCGGCGCGCTGGCCGGTCTGGCATACGAGGATGATGGGGGTCTCTTTGTTCTTTGCAAGGCCGGCCGCCTTGCCTTCGAGTTCGCCAAGCGGCGCATGCTTGGCTTGCGGGAGATGGCCGGCGGCGTACTCGCTGCTCTCGCGCACGTCCACTACCACGGCGTTGCGGCGGTTGATGAGCTGCGTGGCCGTCGAGGCACTGACCTTGGCGCCGCCCCCGCCGGCAATGCGGCGCTGGACGGACGACCAGACCAGCAGCCCGCCCGAAACGATGGCGATGGCAAGCAGGGCGAGGTTGTTGTAATCGGCGAAAAACTTCACGGTATCGGTTTCCTGGGATGGGTCGGTCGGGCCTCGTCCGAACGGTTCGGAGAGCCAATGCCGGCGGCATTATAAAATAGCCGGTTTCAGCGGTCGCACGTCAAGGCGTCGACAGATCGCCGCAGGCCGCGCGCGCAGGTTTTCTCACTTCTCATCATGGCAGTCATGCACAAGCTCGTCCTCATCCGCCACGGCGAATCGACGTGGAATCTCGAGAACCGCTTCACCGGCTGGGTCGACGTCGACCTCACCGATACGGGCGTCGCCCAGGCCCGCCAAGGCGGCAAACTGCTGCGCGAAGCCGGCTTCACCTTCGACCTCGCCTACACCTCGGTGCTCAAGCGCGCGATACGCACGCTTTGGCATGTGCAGGACGAAATGGATCTGATGTGGATCCCGACCCGCAACGAATGGCGCCTGAACGAACGCCACTACGGCGCGCTGTCGGGCCTGAACAAGGCGGAGACGGCCGCCAAGTTCGGCGACGAGCAGGTATTGATCTGGCGCCGCAGCTACGACACGCCGCCGCCCGCCCTCGAGCCCGGGGCCGAGAACGACGCCTTCGGCAACCCGCGCTATGCCGGCCTCACGCGCGAGCAGGTGCCCCTGACCGAATGCCTGAAAGACACCGTGGCGCGCGTGCTGCCGCTGTGGGAAGAGTCGATTGCGCCGGCCATCCGGAGCGGCAAGCGTGTCGTCATTGCAGCGCATGGCAACAGCATCCGCGCGCTGGTGAAGTACCTCGACGGCATTTCCGACGCCGACATCGTCGGCCTGAACATCCCCAACGGCACGCCGCTGGTGTATGAGCTGGACGCCAACCTCAAGCCGATCCGCCATTACTACCTGGGCGACCAGGAAGCAATTGCCGCGTCGCTCGCGGCGGTGGCCAGCCAGGGCAAGTCCAAATAATCCGTAACGGGCGCTGCGGCACCTCAACGCCTTTATACTGTCAAAGCCTGACACCCGGGATGTGCGCAAGCCGTCCCGGGTCATGTTTATCTACCGTCCCACCGTCCGCTCCCGACACATGCGAACTTCGCTCAAGAACATCAGCTTGATCGCCATCGGCCTCGTTACCGGGGTACTGGCGACGCTTCAGCTCTCCGCCACCGCGCAGAATGCGACGGTCGGGCCGCTTCCGCTGGAGAAGCTCAGGCTCATGGCCGACATCTTTGGCCAGATCAAGCGCGAGTATGTCGAGCCGGTGGACGACGACAAGCTGCTGACCGAAGCCATCAAGGGCATGGTCGCCAGCCTCGACCCCCATTCGGCCTACCTCGACAAGAAGGACTTCCAGGAGCTGCAGGAGGGCACCCAGGGACGCTTTGCCGGCCTGGGCATCGAGATCTCGCAGGAGGAAGGTCTTGTCAAGGTCATCAACCCGATCGAAGACACCCCGGCCTTCCGCGCCGGCGTGCAGCCGGGCGACCTGATCACCCGCATCGACGACAAGCCGGTGCGCGGCATGCCGCTCGAGCAAGCCGTCAAGCGCATGCGCGGCGCGCCGGGCACCAAGGTCACGCTGACCATCTACCGCAAGAAGGAAGAGCGCACGTTCCCGCTCACCATCACCCGCGCTGAAATTCAGGTGCAGTCGGTCAAGGCCAAGCTGCTCGGCGACGGCATTGCCTGGGTGCGCATCACGAGCTTCCAGGAACGCACCGTGCCGGACCTGGCCAAGAAGCTGAACGACCTGGCCAAGCAGGACGGCCACCTCAAGGGCCTGATCCTGGATCTGCGCAACAACGGCGGCGGTGTGCTGCAGGCCGCTGTGGGTGTGTCGGCCGCGTTCCTGCCGCCGGACGTGACGGTGGTCTCGACGAACGGCCAGGTGCCGGACGCGAAGCGCACGTACAAGACGACGTTCGCCAACTACCGCCTGAGCAACTTCGATTCCGATCCGCTCGCCAATCTGGACCCCGAGTTCAAGACCGTGCCGATCATCGTGCTGACCAACGCGTACACGGCCTCCGCTTCGGAAATCGTGGCCGGCGCGCTGCAGGATCACCACCGTGCCAAGACGATGGGCAAGACGACCTTCGGCAAGGGCTCGGTGCAGACGGTGCGCCCGCTGTCGAACGACACCGGCATCAAGCTGACCATCGCGTACTACTACACGCCATCGGGCAAGTCGATCCAGGCAAAGGGCATCCGCCCGGATATCCCGGTCGACCAGAATCCGGAAGGCGATCCGGACGACGCGCTCATCACCCGCGAGATCGATACCGAGCGCCACCTGCACAACAAGCAAGAGTCGGAAGAAGCGGAGATGACGGAGCGCGAAAAGCGCCGCGTCGAAGAGCTGCGCCGCCTGGAAGAAGAAAACGCCAAGAAGACGCCGGAGCAGCGCGAGAAGGAACGCAACAAGAAGCCGATCGAGTTCGGCTCGGCCGACGACTTCATGCTGCAGCAGGCCATTGCCGACCTGAAGGGCCAGCCGGTCAAGCGTTCGAAGTCGGTGCTGGAAAGCGCAGCCGCGACCGTGCCGGACAAGGCCGTGAAATCGCCGGCCGCCAAGGAATCGAGCCAGCCCGCCAAGCTGCCCAAGGGCAAGGCGGCGCCGGCTTCCGAGCCGGCTGCGCCCAAGCCCAGCGGCCCGGCAAGCAGCGTGCAGCCGGCCCCGGAACCCACCGGCGCCCGCTGACACGCAACCCGGCGAACACTGGCAAACTTACGAGGCCGTGCACTGCACGGCCTTTTTCATTGCACCGCCATGAACGACGATCAACTGCTGCGCTATTCGCGCCATATCCTGCTCGACGAAATCGGCATCGAAGGGCAAACGCGCCTGCTGCAGGCGCACGCGCTGGTCATCGGGGCGGGCGGGCTCGGCGCCGCAGCCCTGCCCTACCTGGCGGCGGCCGGGGTTGGAACGCTGACCATCGTCGACGACGACACGGTCGACCTGACCAATCTGCAGCGCCAGATCCTGCACACCACCGAGTCGGTCGGGCAGCCCAAGGTGGCGTCGGCGCAGGCAGCCATCGCGCGGCTGAACCCGGACGTGCGCGTGAATGCCGTGCAGCGCCGGCTCGATGCGGATGCCATCGGCGCGCTTCTCGGCGGCGTCAGCGTGGTGCTGGACTGTTCGGACAACTTTGCCACGCGCCAGGCCGCCAACCTCGCTTGCGTACGGGCAGGCGTGCCGCTTGTGTCGGGAGCCGCCATCCGCTTCGACGGGCAGATCAGCGTCTTCGACAGCCGCGCAGGCGGACCGTGCTACGCCTGCCTGTTCCCGCCCGACGAGCCGGCGCCCGAGGTGGCGTGCGCGACGATGGGCGTGTTCTCGCCGCTGGTCGGGATGGTGGGCACGGTGCAGGCGGCCGAGGCGCTCAAGCTCGTCGCCGGCATCGGCCGTTCGCTTGCTGGCCGTCTGCTGATGCTCGACGGTCTATCGATGGAATGGACGACGATGCGCATCGGGCGGCAGTCGTCGTGTCCGGTCTGCGGCGACGCGCACTGATGCGCCGAGCACGCGCAATAAAAAAAGGAGGCTGAGGCCTCCTTCTTTTTGCCGTCCGTCGAGTCTTACTCGCCCTCGGGCTCCATCTGCGATTGCAGATAGTTCTGAATGCCAACCTTGTCGATCAGCTCCAGCTGCGTTTCGAGCCAGTCGATGTGCTCCTCCGTGTCGTCCAGGATGTCGACCAGGATCTCGCGGCTGACGTAATCCTTGACCGATTCGCAGTAGGCGATGCCTTCGACCACCGTGCCGTGCGCGGCACGCTCGAGCTTCAGGTCGCACTCGATGATTTCCTTCGTGTCCTGGCCGATGAAGATCTTGCCGAGGTCCTGCAGGTTGGGCAGGCCGTCGAGCATCAGGATGCGCTCGATCAGGCGGTCGGCATGCTTCATCTCGCCGATCGATTCCTTGTATTCGTGGTCCCCGATGCGCTTGAGCCCCCAGTGGCCATACATGCGCGCGTGGAGGAAGTACTGGTTGATTGCGGTCAGCTCATTCTTGAGCTGGGCGTTCAGATATTGGATGACCTTCTTATCGCCTTTCATTCTCGGGGCTCCTGCTGGTGAGGGACGCGCGCCGGCGTCCGTTCAAGACGAGCCCGCGTTCTGATCCAGCAAGCAACAAATGCCGCCGAGGCTCAGGCCCGGGCGGCAGTTCGCGGCGGTAAAAAGGCAAGGATCAGGCAGCCAACGCCTTGGCCGCAATGGCCTGGTCATTGGCGACGGGCTCGTCGCGACGCTCGATTATGGCATGCGTGCTGGCACGGCCCAACACCTGATCGACGGGGATGCAGCTCACCGCTTCGGCGAGCACCTGCTTGGCGCAGTCCCGGCATTGTCCGCAGCACGTGCCCACGCCGAGCGTCTCGGCGAGTTCGTCCAGGGTCGATACGCCCAGACGGGCGGCGCCATGGATTTCGCGGTCGGTCACTTGGTTGCAGATGCAGACGTACACGGGGCTCCTCCGCAGCGCTCACAACGCGCTGTCAGGCCAGAATAACAGAGAATGGTAATGAGAACAATTCTTGTTCGACCCCATTCGGCAGGCGGGGTCTTGGGGGTGCGCGCAAGCCGTCTTTTAGATGAAAGACGTGGAATTTCAATCACTTAGGGAACAATGACCGCAGGACAGGCGATGCGGCGGCACAACGGCCGCCGCCGCTGGCCCTGGCCGTTCAGGCCCGCGCCAGGGCGCCCAGCGCGTCTTGGATTTCGGCGGGTTCGCACGTGCACAGCAGGCGGTCGACCTCGCGCATGAGTCGCGGGCGGTCGGCGCGCAGGATCTGCTGCTTGACGCTCAGGAGCTGCGACGGATGCATCGAAAACTCGGTGAGCCCCATGCCGAGCAGCAGGCGCG